>Ga0207790_1000115_pt1 | contig 31505 bp, 22 predicted proteins | sample HigsolmetaGSP14D_FD_184842 | JGI IMG/M metagenome (GOLD analysis project Ga0207790, IMG submission 184842) | High solid enriched microbial communities from the Joint BioEnergy Institute, USA - SP1-4-D (SPAdes) | ecosystem: Engineered > Bioreactor > SSF (Solid state fermentation) > Aerobic >...
CGCCATTCATTCACGGAGTGTTCCAGCGCGAGCAGCCCTGGTTGGTATTCAGCCCTCATGCGCTGGCCCAGGCACCCGAGTTTGTGGACGTGGCATACAGATAGCTTTTCGGTGGGGGCGGCACAGCCTGCCTTCTGACGTTAGATGGAATTCGAAGTGCGGTAGGGTCCAGGCGGGGGCCAGATAATGAAAAAAGTAATCTCCAACAACGTGCTGGCGGGGACACGGGTCGGCGCACTCGTGGCGGGGCTGTTCGTCGTCCTGATCGTTTCGATCGTGATGCTGTTCGCCAACTTTGCCTACATGAACACGCAGGCAAACTACGACACCGAGTACCTCGGCCATGCGGGCGAGCTGCGCGTACTGTCCCAGCGTATCGCCAAGGACGCCACCGAATCCGCCGCGGGCAAGGCCGAAGCCTTCGCCCTGTTGCGCGATGCCCGCAACGATTTCCAGAAGCGTTGGGCCTACCTGACCGACGGTGATGCGCAGACCGGCCTGCCCGCTGCGCCTGCCGCCGTGCAGACGCAGATGGCTGCCGTGCAACAGGATTGGGATGCCCTGCGCCAGAACGCCGACGCCATCCTGGCCAGCGAGCAGACCGTTCTGTCGCTGCACCAGGTGGCCGCCACCCTGGCCGAAACCATTCCGCAGTTGCAGGTCGAGTACGAAGAAGTGGTCGACATCCTGCTGGAAAGCGGTGCGCCCGCTGCCCAGGTATCGGTTGCCCAGCGTCAGTCGCTGCTGGCCGAGCGGATTCTCGGCTCGGTGAACAAGGTGCTCGCCGGTGACCAGGACTCGGTGCAGGCCGCCGACATGTTCGGTCGCGACGCCAGCCTGTTCGGCCGCGTACTGAGCGCCATGCAGGAAGGCAACGCGGCCATGGAAATCACCAAGGTCAGCGACCAGGAAGCCCTGGAGCGCCTGGCGGAGATTTCCGAGCTGTTCGAATTCATTTCCGGCTCCGTGGACGAGATTCTCGAAACCTCGCCTGAGCTGTTCCAGGTTCGTGAGTCCGCCAACACCATCTTCACCGTCTCGCAGACCCTGCTCGACAAGGCCTCGGCGCTGTCCGAAGGCTTCGAAGGCCTGGCCTCCGGTCGTTCGCTGAACACCATCGCCGGTTACGTGCTGGGCGCCCTGGCGCTGGGTTCGATTCTGATCATCGGCCTGGTGATGGTGCAGGAGACCAACCGTCGACTGGCCGAAACCGCCGAGAAGAACGAACGTAACCAGACCGCGATTCTGCGTCTGCTCGATGAGATCGCCGACCTCGCCGACGGTGACCTGACGGTGGCGGCGACGGTAACCGAAGACTTTACCGGGGCCATCGCCGACTCCATCAACTACTCCATCGACCAGCTGCGTGAGCTGGTCGCGACGATCAACATGACCGCCGTGCAGGTGGCTGGCGCCGCCCAGGAAACCCAGGCCACCGCCATGCACCTGGCCGAGGCTTCCGAGCACCAGGCCCAGGAAATCGCCGGGGCTTCGGCGGCGATCAACGAAATGGCCGTGTCGATTGACCAGGTATCGGCGAACGCCTCGGAGTCCTCCGCGGTAGCGGAGCGTTCCGTAGCCATCGCCAACAAGGGCAACGAAGTCGTACACAACACCATCACCGGCATGGATAACATCCGTGAGCAGATCCAGGACACCTCGAAGCGAATCAAGCGCCTCGGTGAATCGTCCCAGGAGATCGGTGACATCGTAAGCCTCATCAACGACATTGCCGACCAGACCAACATCCTGGCACTGAACGCCGCGATCCAGGCCTCCATGGCTGGTGACGCAGGCCGCGGCTTCGCCGTGGTAGCGGACGAGGTACAGCGTCTTGCAGAGCGCTCCTCGGGGGCGACCAAGCAGATCGAGGCACTGGTGAAGACCATTCAGACCGACACCAACGAAGCGGTTATCTCCATGGAGCAGACCACCTCCGAGGTGGTGCGTGGTGCCCGCCTGGCGCAGGACGCCGGTGTGGCCCTGGAAGAGATCGAGAAGGTATCCAAGACCCTCGCCGCACTCATCCAGAACATTTCCAACGCGGCGCGCCAGCAGGCCTCGTCTGCCGGCCACATCTCCAACACCATGAACGTGATTCAGGAGATCACCTCGCAGACCTCGTCGGGTACCACCGCGACCGCCAAGAGCATTGGTAACCTGGCCAAGATGGCCAGTGAAATGCGTAACTCGGTGTCTGGTTTCAACCTGCCAAACGACGGCGAGCAGGCGTGATCGCCTGCCGTCTGGCGCATTGAACGATGCACCAGGCGGCGGTCGCGTGCTCGAGCGAGGGTTTCATCATGCAGTCAGGCGTCTGGGCCTTGCAGCCAGTGGCGGACATGTCCGCCACGGAGTTCCGCGACTGGCAGCAGTTGCTGGAATCGCGCCTGGGCATGGTGATCAACGAGCAGCGCCGGGTATTCCTGCAGACCAACCTGAGCACGCGCATGCGCGAACTGGGCATCGCCGACTACGCCAGCTACTACCGGCAGGTCACCGATGGCCCGCGCGGTGCCGTGGAATGGGCGAACCTGCTGGATCGACTGACCGTACAGGAAACCCGTTTCTACCGGCATCCGGCGTCGTTCGAGGTGTACCAGGCCTACGTCGCCCGGCGCGGCGAGCAGGGCCTGGACAGGCCCCTGGCGATCTGGAGCGTGGGTTGCTCCAGCGGTGAGGAGGCTTATTCGCTGGCCATCGGTGCCAGTGAAGCGCTGGGGCCGCAGGGCCGGTTCGGTGTCACCGGCACCGATATCAGCCGCAGCGCCCTGGCCAAGGCCCGGGAAGGCCTGTACGACGGACGCCGGCTGCAACCGCTGGATGAAGACCTGCGCGCGCGCTATTTCACGCGCCAGGGTGATGAACGCTTCAAGGTTTTGCCGGAACTGGCCGCACGGGTGTGTTGCGCCAGGCTCAACGTGCTGGAATTGGACAAGGCGCCAATGACCGGCATGGACGTTATTTTTTGTCAGAACTTGCTGATCTATTTTCGCCGCTGGCGACGCCGCGAGATCCTCAACCGCCTGGCCGAGTGCCTGGCGCCGGGTGGCTTGCTGGTGATCGGGGTGGGCGAGGTGGTCGGCTGGCAGCACCCGGACATGCTTCCGGTGGCCGATGAGCGAGTGCTGGCGTATACCCGCAAGGGCTAAGAGACGGAGTGTGTATGGGTGATCGGCACGACTATGTCGCCCTGGAGTGGGTCAAGGGCGAAATCGCGGAAACCCTGAAGCAGGCGCGACAGGCACTGGAGGCGTTCGTCGAGAATCCGCAGGATTCGACGCGCATGCGGTTCTGCCAGACCTATGTGCATCAGGTTCACGGCACCCTGCAGATGGTCGAGTTCTTCGGTGCGGCCTTGCTCGCCGAGGAGATGGAGCACCTGTCCCAGGCGCTGATCGACGGGCGTGTGGCCAACCAGGGCGAAGCCCTGGAAGTGCTGATGCAGGCCATCCTGCAACTGCCGATCTACCTGGACCGCATCCAGACCGCACGCCGCGACCTGCCCATGGTGGTGCTGCCGCTGCTCAACGACCTGCGCGCCGCGCGGGGCGAGAAGCTGCTGTCGGAAACCAGCCTGTTCTCCCCGGATCTGTCGGCCCGCCCCGCGGCGCTGTCGCCCGAGTCGCTGACCCAGCTGCGCACCGCCGAATTGCCGGCGCTGCTGCGCAAATTGCGGCAGATGCTGCAGGTGGCGCTGGTCGGCGTCATTCGCCAGCAGGACATGGATACCAACCTCGGTTACATGGCGCGGGTGTTCGCGCGCCTGGAAACCCTGTGCAAGAGCTCGCCGCTGGAGTCGCTGTGGCAGATCGCCTCCGGCGTCGTCGAAGGGCTGTCCAACGGCAGCATCGCCAACGGCACCTCCATACGCACGCTGCTGCGCCAGGTCGACAAGGAGCTCAAGCGCCTGACCGAACAGGGCGCCGACGGCCTCAACCAGCGCGCCCCGGACGAACTCACCAAGAACCTGCTGTTCTACGTCGCCAAGGCCTCGCCGCAGTCGCCGCGCAACCAGGTGCTGCGCGAGCGCTACAACCTCGACGAAGCGCTGCCCGATCATGACGTGGTCGACGAAGAGCGGGCGCGTTTGGCCGGCCCTGATCGCGATGCCATGCGCTCGGTGGTGGGCGCCCTCTGTGAAGAGCTGGTGCGGGTCAAGGACAGCCTCGACCTGTTCGTGCGCAGTGATCGCTCTCAGGTCAGCGAGCTGCAGGCCCTCTCGGTGCCGCTCAAGCAGATCGCCGATACCCTGGCGGTGCTTGGCTTCGCCCAGCCGCGCAAGGTCATCGTCGACCAGCTCGACGTGGTACGCGCCCTCACCGAAGGCACCCAGTCGCCAAGCGACGCGGTGTTGATGGACATAGCCGGCGCGCTGCTCTATGTCGAAGCGACGCTGACCGGCATGGTCGGCCAGAGCGACGGCAACAAGCGCGAAGAAAGCCACCTGCCCACCACCGATGTCGGGCAGATCCACCAGCTGGTGATCAAGGAAGCGCGTACCGGCCTGGAACAGGCCAAGGACGCGATCATCGAGTTCATCGCCTCGCAGTGGAATCACGACCACCTGGCCCGCGTGCCGGAACTGCTGACCCAGGTGCGTGGCGGTCTGGCGATGATTCCATTGGAACGTGCCGCCGCGCTGCTCAATGCCTGCAACCGCTACATCCAGGAACAGCTGCTGGCCCGCAAGGCGGTGCCGAACTGGCAGAACCTCGACACCCTGGCCGATGCCATCACCAGCGTCGAGTACTACCTTGAGCGTCTGTCCGAAGACCACGCCACCCAGGGCGACCTGATCCTCGACGTGGCCGAGGAAAGCCTCGGTGCGTTGGGTTATCCGCTGCAGGAAAAACCGTCGATCCTCGACGCCCCCGCCGAGGAAGAACCGGCGCCACTGGATGATCCGCTGCACGATATCGACGTGCTGGCCGCGCCGGCTGTCGACAACGCCCGGCACGACGCACCGACGGAACCCGCCGCGGATGAGTTGCCCGTACTGGACGAGCCGGCTTTCGAGCAGCCGGAGCCGCTTGGCGAGGCTGTCACCGATGTGGCCGACAGCCACTGGCCGCAGGATGAGCAGCTGTCGGCGCCGCAGGCTTCTGAGCCTGCCGATCTGCCTGAGCTGCCCGGCGAGGTCATCGAGCCCGGCGAGCAGGCCACCGAGACGCTGGTTGCCACTGACCAGACGGACGGCTGGTCGCCAGCCGCCGAGCAACCCCAGGCGCTGACGCCTGAGCAAGCCGACGGAGCAACTGACCCCTACGGCATCGACCTGGGCGAACTCGGCGACGACCCCTATGCCGATGCCAAGGCCGCCGTGGCCGATGACGCCTGGGCGCTGGATGACCGCGAGTTGGACGACACGGCCGGCGCAGGCCGGGATGAATCCTTCCTGCTGTCCGCCGAGCCGCTGGAGCTTGGCGAGCCAGAAATCCTGCCGGTAGCCGAGCCGCCTGCTTCGCTCGCCGATGACAGCTGGTCCTTCGACCTCGACGAGCAGCCGGCCACCGCGCCCGAGCAGCACGGCCGCGCCGAGGACGAGCTGTGGTCGCTGGACGAACTGCAAAGCGATCTCCAGCCCGGTGCTGCCGAGCCGACCGCCGCCGAGTTGCCGCTACTGGATCTGCCCACCGAGGGTTTCGAGGAGCAGCCGCTGGAGCTCGAATCTCTGGAGCTGGAGGCGAGCGACGAACCGCAGTGGAACGAGGTCGACCTGGACGACCTGCAACTGCCGGAAGTCGAGCTGCCCGGTATGCCCGAGGCGCCGGCAGTCGAGGAGCCGCAGGGCGAAAAGCCGCTGTCCATGGCCGATGTGATGGCCGCACCGGTACAGGCGATCAACCCGCCTGCGCTGGACGTGCCGCCAAGCCTGCTGCCGCCGCCTGCCGATGAAGAGCCCATCGACGAAGAACTGCGTGAGGTGTTTATCGAGGAAGCCGGTGAGGTGCTGGAAACCATCGGCGAATTCCTGCCGCGCTGGTGCGCCGATACCGAAGACCGCGAGGCACTGAGCGAGATCCGTCGGGCTTTCCACACCCTCAAGGGCAGTGGCCGCATGGTGCGTGCGCTGGTCATCGGCGAGCTGGCCTGGTCGATCGAGAACCTGCTCAACCGCGTGCTCGACCGCAGCATCCAGCCGGGTGCCGAGGTCAAGCAGGTGATCAACCAGGTCGTCGCGCTGACCCCCGAGCTGGTCGACGAGTTCGCCGCCCAGGCCCAGCGCCAGCGCGACGATGTCGACCGCCTGGCAGCCGACGCCCATGCCCTGGCCAAAGGGCTGAGCCTCCCAAAGCATGACGCCCCGGCTGCTGCGGTAGCCGAGCCCGTGGGCGAGATCGAGGCTGCCGCACCGGCGCATGACGAACATGCCGGGCTGGACCCGCAATTGCTGGAAATCTTCCGCAACGAGGCGGAAACCCACCTCGACACCCTGGCCGCCTTTCTCGACGACTGCGCCCGTGAAATGCCGCAGCCGGTGACCGATGACCTGCAGCGTGCCCTGCACACCCTCAAGGGCAGCGCCTACATGGCGGGCATCCTGCCGATGGCGGAAGTGGCCGCGCCGTTGGAGAAGATGGTCAAGGACTTCAAGGTCAATCTGGTGCCGCTGGACCTGGCCGAAGCCGAGGTGCTGGTCGAGGCCCAGGCGCTGTTCCGTCAGGGCCTGGCCCAGCTGGAAAGCGACCCCCTGCGCCCGATCCCGGGTACCGAGGAATTTCTGCAGCGGGTTCAGCAGTTGCATCAGCAACGCCTCGAACACGCCCAGAGCCAGCGTCAGGGCGAGCACGGCGAGAGTCGTGATCCGCAACTGATCAGCATCTTCCTGGCCGAGGGCATGGACATCCTGCTGGATGCCGAAGACGTGCTGCGCCGCTGGCGCGCCCAGCCGTCCGAGCGCCAGGAGCTCAATACCCTGCTCGAAGAGCTGACCACCCTGGGGCGCGGCGCGGAAATGGCCGAACTGCCGCAGATCGACGAACTGTGCGAAGCGTTGCTGGATGTCTATGGCGCCGTGGAAGACGGCAGCCTGGCGGTCAGCGAGCGCTTCTTCGACGAGGCCGAACAGGCCCACGAAGCGCTGGTCAGCATGATGGACCAGGTGGCCGCCGGCCTCGAAGTCAGCGCCTGCCCCGAGCGCGTAGCCGCCTTGCGTGCGCTGTTCGACGAAGCGCTGGACCCTGCCAAGCTGGCACTGCTGTCCGGCGATGTGCCGGGCCTGCAGGTGGTCGAGCTGGAAGAGGCAACCCGCGCACTGCACGCTTCGGACGTTGCTGAGCAGCCGCTCGGCGAGCCGGCCGACGCCGCCGAAGCAGACGACAACGAGCTGGAGTCGATCTTCCTCGAAGAGGCGGTGGACATTCTCGACAGCGCCGCCGGCAATCTGCAGCGCTGGCTGGCAGAGCCGGACAACCGCACGCTGCTGTCGTCGTTGCAGCGCGACATGCACACCCTCAAGGGCGGTGCCAACATGGCCGGCGTGACGCCGATCAGCGAGCTGGCCCACGAGCTGGAAGCCCTTTACGAAGGTTTGGTGGATCGCCGCTACGGTGTTTCCCCGTTCGCCACCGATAGCGTGCAGCAGGGCCATGGGCTGCTCGGTGGCATGCTCGCCAGCTTGCAGGCACGCCAGCCGGCGCAGCCGGCCGACGAGCTGGTCGAAGCCATTCGCCAGTTCCGCCAGCGCGGTGGCCAGGATCAACAACACGCCGAGCCCGAAGCACCGGCCCTACCCGAGGTGCTCGAGCCCGCGGATGAGCCGCAACCCGAAGCGCCCGTCGCCGAGCCCCTGGTAGCGCCAGCCGAGCCGCCGGTGGTGCGCGACGAGCCGGCGCCGCAAGCCGCGGTGCACAGCGAGCGCGACCCCGAGCTGGTGGAGATCTTTCTCGAGGAAGGTTTCGACATCATCGACAGCGCCGGTGCGGCCCTGACCCACTGGATGGATGACGTCGACAACAGCCTCGATCTGGAGTCCCTGCAGCGTGACCTGCACACCCTCAAGGGTGGTGCGCGGATGGCCGAGATCCGCGAGATCGGCGACCTGGCCCACGAACTGGAGTTTCTCTACGAGGACCTCGGCAACGGCCGCCTGCGCCCCAGCCCGATGCTGTTCGAGCTGCTGCATGCCTGCCATGACCGCCTCGCCGAAATGCTCGACGCCGTGCGCTCGCACCGTCAGGTGCCCGATGGTGACGAGCTGATCGAGACCATTCGCCGCCTGCGCGCCAACCCGGACGAGCAGCTCAGCATACCGCGCGCGGTGCCCCTGAGCGCCGCGCCGCAGGAATCCTTCGATGCCGATGGCGACGAAATCCTCGATATCTTTCTCGAGGAAGCCGACGAACTGCTCGAAGCCATGGAAGTCGGCATCGGCCGCTGGGAAGAGCGGCGTGACGATGCCAGCCGTATCGACGAGCTGCTGCGTATCCTGCACACCCTCAAGGGCGGTGCGCGGCTGGCCGGGCAGAAGCAGCTGGGGGATCAGAGCCACGATCTCGAGCAGCACCTGACCGAAGCCCAGGCCCAGGGTGCGCCCTGGCCGGACAGCCTGTTCCTTGACGTGCAGTCCGGCTTCGAAGGCCTGCAGAAGAGCCTCGACGAGCTGCGCGCGCGCCTGCAGCAACAACCCCAGGACGAGCGCCCGGCCGAGCCGGAGCAGCCGGTGGCGCGGGCGGTGACCTCCATCGTTGCCGCCAGCGAGTTGCCGGCGGTCGCGGTGCAGAACCGCGTGCTGCCGTTCGTGCAACGCGCCGAAGTGGCCGCCGAGGAGGCCGCCGCACGGCGTGCCCCGCAGGAGCTGGTCAAGGTGCCCGCCGATCTGCTCGAAGGGCTGGTCAACCTGGCCGGTGAAACCTCGATCTTCCGTGGCCGTGTCGAGCAGCAGGTCAGCGATTTCGGCTTCACCCTCAGCGAGATGGAAGCCACCATCGACCGCGTGCGTGATCAGCTGCGCCGCCTGGATACCGAAACCCAGGCGCAGATCCTCAGCCGTTACCAGGCCGAAGCCGAGCGCGCCGGCTACGAGGAGTTCGACCCGCTGGAAATGGACCGCCACTCGCAGCTGCAGCAGCTGTCGCGGGCGTTGTTCGAATCGGCCTCCGACTTGCTGGACCTCAAGGAAACCCTGGCCTCGCGTAACCGCGACGCGGAAACCCTGTTGCTGCAGCAAGCGCGGGTCAACACCGAGCTGCAGGAAGGCCTGATGCGCACGCGCATGGTGCCCTTCGACCGCCTGGTGCCGCGCCTGCGGCGGATCGTGCGGCAGGTCGCCAGCGAGCTGGGCAAGCAGGTCGAATTCACCGTTGGCAACGCCGATGGCGAGATGGACCGCACGGTGCTCGAGCGCATCGTCGCACCGCTGGAACACATGCTGCGCAACGCCGTCGACCACGGCATCGAAGGCGCTGCCGTGCGTAGCAAGGCCGGCAAGCCGGAGCAGGGCAGCATTCGCCTGGACCTGGGCCGTGAGGGCGGCGACATCGTGCTGACGCTCAGCGATGACGGTGCCGGCATCAACCTCGATGCGGTGCGCCGCAAGGCCATCGAGCGCGGCCTGATGGACGCTGGTGCCGACCTCGGCGAGCACGAGATCCTGCAGTTCATTCTCGAAGCGGGTTTCTCCACTGCCGAGAAGGTCACGCAGATTTCCGGGCGCGGCGTCGGCATGGACGTGGTCAACGCCGAGGTCAAGCAGCTCGGCGGCTCGATGAGCATCGACTCGGTCAGCGGCGAAGGCACCACCTTCCGTATTCGCCTGCCGTTCACCGTATCGGTCAACCGCGCGCTGATGGTGCTGTCCGGTGAAGACCTGTACGCCATTCCGCTCAACACCATCGAAGGTATCGTGCGCGTTTCGCCGTACGAGCTGGAAAGCTATTACGGCCCCGATGCCCCCCGTTTCGAATACGCCGGGCAAGCCTACGAGCTGCGTTACCTGGGCGACCTGCTCAACAATGGCCAGCACCCCAAACTGGTCGGCCAGAGCCTGCCGCTGCCGGTGATCCTGGTGCGCTCGAGCGAACACGCGGTGGCCGTGCAGGTGGATTCCCTGGCCGGCTCGCGGGAGATCGTGGTGAAGAGCCTCGGCCCGCAGTTCGCCACGGTGCCGGGCATTTCCGGGGCGACCATCCTCGGTGATGGCCGCGTGGTGGTGATTCTCGACCTGCTGGCGACCATCCGCGAGCTGCACGCCCACCTGCAGTATCAGGTACGCCCGCGGCTGTCGGCCGAGGCCAGCGCCGCGGCGGAAGCCGAGGTGGAACGCCCGACCCTGGTCATGGTGGTGGACGACTCGGTCACCGTGCGCAAGGTCACCAGCCGCCTGCTGGAACGCAACGGCATGAACGTGCTGACCGCCAAGGACGGGGTCGACGCCATCGCCCAGCTGCAGGATCATCGCCCCGACATCATGTTGCTGGACATCGAAATGCCGCGCATGGACGGCTTCGAGGTCGCCAACCTGATTCGCCACGACGAAGGCCTCAAGGACCTGCCGATCATCATGATCACCTCGCGTACCGGTGAGAAGCACCGCGAGCGGGCGATGAGCATCGGCGTCAACGAGTACCTCGGCAAGCCTTACCAGGAGTCGCTGCTGCTCGACTCCATCGAGAAGTGGACCAAGCGATCATGAGCCAATCCTGTGCGGCCCGTATTGCCGTGATCGCCGACACCTCGTTGCAACGCCATGTGCTGCAGCAGGCCCTGAGCAGCAACGGTTACCAGGTGGTGCTCAACAGCGACCCGGGGCGCCTCGACGAGGCGGCGCTGCAGGGCTGTGAAGCCGACCTGTGGCTGGTCGACCTGATGCAGTCCGATGAACTGCCGCTGATCGACGCCCTGATGGCCGGCGCCGAGGTGCCGGTGCTGTTCGGCGAGGGCCACGCGCCCGAGCGCAGCTCCGAACATTACCCGCGTTGGGAGCGCCGCCTGGTCGGCAAGCTGAAGAAACTGGTCGGCGATCCTGCCCTGGCCCCTGCCGGTGGCGGCCTGGACAGCTTGCTGGCCGAGGCGCAGCGGCCTGAACGCATCGATTTGCCAGCGGTGCTGGCCGATACCCCGCTGCAGGCCGGCGAGCCGGCGCGGCAAGTCTGGCTGCTGGCGGCTTCGCTGGGCGGGCCGGCGGCGGTGAAGGCGTTTCTCGACGCGCTGCCGGGCGGCCTGCCGGTGGCCTTCCTGTATGCCCAGCATATCGACCCCAGCTTCGAGACCACGCTGCCCCAGGCCGTTGGCCGCCACAGCCAGTGGCGGGTCGGCACGGTGCGCGATGGCGACACCCTGCGCTGTGGCGAAGTGGTGGTGGTGCCGATCAGCAGCGAGCTGACCTTTGCCGATGACGGCGTGATGCGGGTCGCCAATCGCCCCTGGCCGGAGCCCTACAGCCCGTCGATCGACCAGATGATGCTCAACCTGGCGCAGCGCTACGCTGCCAACAGTGGCGTGATCGCCTTCAGCGGCATGGGCAGCGATGGCAGTGCCGCCGCCGCCTACGTGAAGCGCCAGGGCGGGCTGATCTGGACGCAGCGGGCCGACAGTTGCGCCTGCTCGAGCATGCCCGACAGCTTGCGCGAGGGCGGCTACAGCAGCTTTACCGCCGACCCGCGAGAACTGGCGGCGGCCCTCGTCGAGCACCTCGCCGAGCAGTGCGCCAGTGGCCAGCACGCTCTTCCTACCTCATTCGCTGTCTAACAGGATGTTTTCATGAGCCAAGCCGTCGCTACCCAGAACAGCGTCAGCAGCCTGACCGGTCTGGTCGTGCCGCTGGCCGATCGCACCCTGCTGCTACCCAACGTGGCGGTGGCCGAGCTGATTCCCTACCGGGCACCGCCGGCCATGGCCGGCATGCCGGGCTGGTTTCTCGGCCAGGTGGCCTGGCGTGACCTGAGCCTGCCGCTGCTCAGTTTCGAGGCCGCCAGTGGCGCTCAGCCGGTGGTGGGCAGCGGCGCCCGGATCGCCATTCTCAACGCCCTGGGTGGTCGCGCCAACGTCAAGTTCATCGCCCTGCTGGTGCAGGGTATTCCGCGCTCCCTGCGCATCACCGAGGACCTGCCGCGTGCCGATGCCGAGCTGGCGCCGCTGGAACTGGCGGCGGTCAGGGTGGACGATAGCGTGCTGCGGATTCCTGATCTCGAAGGCCTCGAGCAGCTACTCGCCGATGCCGAGTTGATCTGAGGCACAAGCGAAACGGCGGTAACATCCAGAAACAGGTCAAACTTTTCTTCTTCGCAGCGACTCACACACGAGTGACGCCAGCCAGCAGAGCCGGCGCACTCAACCGTAAGCCGATGGAGAAAAGTCATGAGCGCCACCCCTCTCACCGATATCAGCATTCTGCGCCAGCGTGCCCGCCAGCACCTCGAATCCGGGGCGATCACCGAAGGCTACACGGCCGACCGCGAAACCGTGCTGCGCCTGCTCAACGAGTCGCTGGCCACCGAACTGGTCTGCTATCTGCGCTACAAACGCCACTACCACATGGCCAGTGGCCTCAAGGCCAGCGTGGCGGCTGCCGAGTTTCTCGAGCATGCCCAGCAGGAGCTGGAACACTCCGACAGGCTGGCCGAGCGCATCACCCAGCTCGGTGGCGAACCGGACTTCAACCCGGCCACCCTGACGGCGCGCTCCCATGCCGAGTACGTCGCCGGCAGCTCGCTCAAGGAGATGGTCACCGAGAACCTGGTGGCCGAGCGCATCGCGATCGACAGCTACCGCGAAATCATCGCCTACCTGGGCAATGACGACCCCACCACGCGGCGCATCTTCGAAGACATCCTCGCCCAGGAAGAAGAGCACGCCGACGACATGTCGGACATTCTCGACGACCTCTGATCCAGGCTGCAGGGCGCACGCGGCGCCCCGGCCGGCATCAGCGCCGCGGCAGCATCGCCCTGAGCACGCCATCGCGCAGCCGATAATGGTGCCAGAGCGCCATGCAGGCGTGGCCCAGGATCAACGCGAATAACAGGTACTTGGCCGTCAGGTGAAATTGGCGAGCCAGGGCGCGGGTGGTATCGGAAACCGGCAGCGGATCGATCGTCAGCAGCCAGAACAGCTCCACCGGCCGCTTGCCGAACAGCAGGCCGCTCAACGGCATCGCGAGCAACAGCAGGTACAGGGCGGCATGGCCCAGCTTGGCCGCCAGGCGCTGCCAGCTGGCGCTGTCGACCAGCCGTTGCGGTGTGCCGTGCCGGGCACGTAGCAGCAGACGCAGCACGGTCAGCAGCAGAATGCTCAGGCCCAGGGATTTGTGCAGGGTGAACACGCCGCCGCTGCCGCCGAGCAGGTCGGCCAGCAGATCCTGGGCGTAGGGCAGTGACAGGGTGCAGATGACCAGCACGGCGCTGAGCCAGTGCAGGACGATCTGGGGGCCCGAATAGCGCTCATTCATGGTCGGCTCTCATCATGTCCGCTACGCGGGTGCTGTAGTGATGATAGTCAATCGGCGCTGATTTTCTTGCGGCCTTACTGGCGCTGCCAGGGGGCTGCCCGGCCGACGAGTCCGTTGCCGGAAAACCTAGAAATCGCCCCACAGGTGCTGGGCCAGGGCGAGGCCGGCAACCGGCGCGGTTTCGGTGCGCAATACCCGTGGCCCCAGGCGCGCGGCGTGGAAGCCCGCGCTTTTCGCCTGCTCCACCTCGGCATCGGCGAGACCGCCCTCGGGGCCGATCAGAAAGGCCAGCGTCGCCGGCTTGGCATGGCTGCTCAGCGGTTCGGCAACCGGGTGCAGCACCAGCTTGAGGTCCGCCTCGGTTTGCTGCAGCCAGTCGCCGAGGGCGATGGGCGGGTGGATCAGCGGAATCACCGAGCGACCGCATTGCTCGCAGGCGCTGATCGCCACCTGGCGCCAGTGGGCCATGCGCTTGTCGGTGCGTTCATCCTTCAGGCGTACCTCGCAGCGCGCACTGATGATCGGGCTGATTACCTGGGCGCCGAGCTCGGTGGCCTTCTGGATTGCCCAGTCCATGCGCTCGCCGCGCGACAGCCCCTGGCCCAGGTGGATGTGCAGCGGCGACTCGGCCTGCCCGGCGAATTGCTCGCGCAACTCGACGCGCACGTTCTTCTTGCCCACCTCGATCAGCTCGCCGAGGAACTCCTGGCCGCTGCCATCGAACAGTTGCACCGCATCGCCCGCGGCATGGCGCAGCACCCGGCCGATGTAATGGGCCTGGGCTTCGGGCAACTGGTGTTGGCCGAGGGAGAGGGGAGCGTCGATGAAGAAACGGGAAAGGCGCATAAGGGCAGCTACAGGCGGCGAGTCGAAGCGCCAAGTTTAAAGCACCTGGCGCCCCTGCTGTTACCAGAGACTTGCTGCGGCCTTTAGCCCGGGTCACGAAAGCCCGGGTAGCGGGTGTCGGCAACGGCCACGCTGAGCGAGGTGCGGGTGGCCAGGTCGATGCCTTCGCTGGCGACGTCGGCGAGAAAGTCGATCTGCTCCTCGCTGATCACATAGGGTGGCAGGAAGTACACCACGCTGCCCAGCGGGCGCAGCAAGGCGCCGCGGGTCAGGGCGTGCTGGTACACCTGCAGGCCACGGCGCTCCTGCCAGGGGTAGGCGACCTTGCCGGCCTTGTCCTGGACCATCTCGATGGCCAGGGCCATGCCGGTCTGGCGTACCTCGGCGACATGCGGGTGCTCCGCCAGGTGCGCAGTGGCGCTGGCCATGCGGCTGGCCAGCTTCTTGTTGGCCTCGATCACGCCGTCCTCCGCGAAGATATCCAGGGTCGCCAGGGCCGCCGCGCAGGCCAGCGGGTTGCCGGTGTAGGTGTGCGAGTGCAGGAAGGCGCGCAGGGTGGCGTAGTCGTCGTAGAAAGCGGCGTAGACATCGTCGGTGGTCAGCACGGCGGCCATCGGCAGGTAGCCGCCGGTGAGCGCCTTGGAGAGCACCAGAAAGTCCGGGGTGATGCCGGCCTGCTCGCAGGCGAACATGGTGCCGGTGCGGCCGAAGCCGACGGCGATCTCGTCATGGATCAGGTGCACGCCGTAGCGGTCGCATGCCTCGCGCAGCAGCGTCAGGTAGATCGGGTGGTACATGCGCATGCCGCCGGCGCCCTGGATCAATGGCTCGACGATCACCGCCGCCACTTCGTGGTGGTGCTCGGCCAGGGTCTGCTCCATGGCGGCGAACATCGTCCGGGAATGCGCTTCCCAGCTCACCCCCTCGGGGCGCAGATAGCAGTCCGGGCTCGGCACCTTGAGGGTGTCGAGCAACAGCGCCTTGTAGGTGTCGGTGAACAGCGCGACGTCGCCCACCGACATCGCCGCCACGGTTTCGCCGTGGTAGCTGTTGGTCAGGGTCACGAAGCGTTTTTTCGCCGGTTGGCCGCTGTTGAGCCAGTAATGGAAGCTCATCTTCAGCGCCACTTCGATGCCGGAAGAGCCATTGTCGGCGTAGAACACCCGGTTCAGGCCTTCCGGGGTGATGCGCACCAGGCGTTCGGACAGCTCCACCACCGGCTGGTGGCTGAAGCCGGCCAGCATCACGTGCTCGAGCTGATCGACCTGCTGCTTGATGCGCTCGCCGATGCGCGGGTTGGCATGGCCGAACACGTTGACCCACCAGGAGCTCACCGCATCCAGGTAGCGTTTGCCCTCGAAGTCTTCCAGCCACACGCCTTCGCCGCGGCGGATCGGAATCAGCGGCAGGCGCTCGTGGTCCTTCATCTGTGTACAGGGGTGCCAGAGGACGTCCAGGTCACGCTGCATCCAGTGTTGGTTGCTCATCGAGTCGCTCTCCCAATTGTCAGCGGGCAAGCCTATCAGAAGGTTCGGCTTCATCGGGGCATGTGCAGGGCATTTGCCGCAACGGCCACGTGGTTTTCCGGCAAGTACGGCCATGTGCCAATTTGGGCTACGGATGCAGGTGAGCTTGCCCCTATGCTAGGGCTGACCGGTCAACCTGATCCGGGGGCACGCGGATCCTGATCTCGGGCGCATAAGTCGAGCAACGGGCCAAGCGCCGTATCCGCAATGCCGTCACGAGCGGCAGGGGCGTGAAATGGATGAGTTGCAGGACGTGGGCGAGGAGCATCGGCTCGCTGCCCACGCACAACGAATTTTCAACAGTGGGCTGCTCGGCAAATCGCGGCGGATGATTCGCCTGTTCGAGTTTCTCCTCGAACGATCACTGACGGCGACCGCAACCAAGGAGATCGAGATCGCCCGCGTGGTGTTTGGCCGCGCCAGCGATGCGGATCTTGCGGTCGATGCCACGGTGCGCGTGCATATTCACCGGCTGCGAAAGAAACTGGATGCGGCGCCAGCAGATGAGCGGGGTGAGCGGCTCGTTCTACCCCGTGGCGAATATCGCCTGGTGGTGGTCGCGCCGGACGAAACCGATGAACGCCTCGAGCATTCGTGGCGGAGCTCCCCTGGTTGGCGGTATCTCGCAGGGCTGACGCTTTTGCTGGTGCTCGGTGGCGGGGGCTGGCTTTGGTTGGCGGCAAAATCTCCCGATGATCCGCGCAGCGAAAGCATTCTGTGGCGTGGCCTGACAGACAGCCCCGCGCCGGTGATGATCGTTTCCGGTGATTTTTATGTGTTTGGCCAGCGCGCTGCTGACGGCTCGGTAAGGCGCATGATTGCCGACCCCGGCATAGCGTCCAGCGAACAGCTCAATCAGTTCATGCAGAGGGCGCCCGAGGGCCAGGGCTATGTCGACATGAATGCCTATCACTTGCCGAGTGGGCTGGCACCGGCCCTGGTTTCGGTGGCGCCAATCGTGGCTGCGGTAACGGGGGCAGGTGCAAGGCCGATCAGGCACGTGACGACGTCACGGTTCACCAACGAGATGCTGAGCAATCAGGATATCGTTTATGTCGGCTTGCTCGACACCCTTGGCGATTTGCAGGAGCCGTTTTTCGATATTTCCGGTTTTTCGCTGTCGGCGAGTGGCGACACGCTTGTCGACAAGGCGAGCGGGGAGCGCTTCCAGGCCGATTGGGACGAGCCTTCCAGCCAGGGAATCATGCGCCGTGATTACGCATACCTTGCCCGTTTTCCGGGGCCTGCAGGCAATCACGTCGTCGTGGTTGCGGGGGTAATGGATCCCGCGCTCGTCGAGGCCGGGCATATTGCTGCCGATGGCGACGAACTCGGTCGTTTGCAAGCCCGCCTGGGTGGCAGCGAGGCCTTCGAGGCCCTTTACGAGGTGCGCACATTTGGTCCGTCGAATGTATCGGGCAAATTGCTGATCGCCCGCCCGCTTGACGTCGCTCGGATGTGGCGGGCGAACGGGGCGCCGCCTGGCGCGGCTGCGCCCAAGGCGCGAGAGGTTGATGAGGCCGCCCTGCGCCGCGGCAACTGATCAGGCCTGTGGTTGCAGAGGGCGCCGCCTATCCCGGGGCTTGCAGGTGTCGGATAGCCGATGCACCGCGCCTGCACGAGCTGCTCGGCAGTGGCTGTCGAGCTGCCCAGCTCAGGCCGGCACATTCAGCCTTTTGGGGGCAGGTTATTTGATCTCCACGAACAGCTCCTGCTTGGTGCGGCGAACCTTCTCGAGCTTTGCCAGCCAGTCGCTTTCGACATCCCGATAGCCCAGGGTCATCAGCACGGCGCTGGCCAGGCCCTGTTCGGGAAGATCCAGCAGTGCATCCAGCGCCTGGTTGTCGAAGCCTTCCATGGGCGTGGCATCCACGCGACGTTCGGCTGCTGCCAGCAGTGCGAACCCCAGGGCGATGTAGCACTGTTTGGCTGCGTGAAAATACTGCTGCTCCCGGCTCATGCTGGCGAACGAATCGAGTAGCGACAGCCGGTAGTCATCGGTAACGCTTGCCGGCAGATTGCGTATGCCATTGCTGTAGGCAAAAAAATCGTTGATGCGCTCAGGCGTGTAGGCGTCCCAGGCAGCGAAAACCAATAGATGAGAGGATTGGCCGATCTGTTGCTGATTGGCGCAGATCGGCTGCAACCGTGCTTTCAAGGCGCCGTCGCTGATCACCAATACCTTGAAAGGCTGCAGCCCCGAGCTGCTCGGGGCCAGGCGGATGGCGTCGAGAATCGAGTCGACGTTCTCTGGCTCCACCTTGTGGCCGTTATAGCTCTTTGTGGCGTAGCGCCAATGGAGTTGGTCTTGCAATGCCATGTCGGATTTCCTTCTTGGACGTTTCATTAGCCGCTGCTGGGTTGGAAACAGGCTCGGAGAGCGCACGCGCGTCCCCTTGCCTGTTCTCGGCTGGCCCTCGGCTATCGAGGTAGGCCAGCCGGCCCGGGTTCAAGGTGCGCGAGCCCGCTATGGGTTGGGGCTCTTGCCTTCTCTGAGGTGCCGCCAGAGCGTGACGAATGGGTCGAAATAGAAGCCCTTCAGGGTGTTGTGCGGATTGTTCGGTCCGTATTCGTCGTCGTTGCAGCCCCAGCGCCAGGTTTCACCTTTCTTGGGCAGGTAGAGGGTTCCGAACATCCAGTCCCAGAGCGTCAGGATGACGGCGTTGTTCTTGTCCCAGTGCTGGGGCTCCATGCTGTGATGAAGGTTATGCATCACCGGCGCCAGAACGATCCTGTTCAACCACCCGTAGGAGATCGGCATATGCACGTGGGAGAACACATCGATAACGAAGAAGGCGATATAGGCCGTCGTGGCCACCGCCGCCACCATGCCGGGGTGCACCTGGCTGCCCGTGGCATAGAGCACCACGCCGGTGAAGGCGCCGCCGACGACCGCCGGGATGATGTTCAGGCCGAAGAACTCGATGGGGTGCTGGCGGAACAGCGTCCAGGGCGTCAGGGTCTCGGCGGTATGGTGAGGCTTGTGCAGGTGCCAGAGATGGGCGTTGGTATGACACCAGCGATGTACCCAGTACCCCACGAAGTCGACGCTCATGAAATACACCAGGAACTGGACGGTGACGAGCAGCCAGGTGGAGGTGATCAGCGGCTCTCGGGCGCCCCACTCGGCATTGAAATACGCCCCTAGGTTGTCGGCAATGGCGATGCCATTGATGGCGATGACGCCAACCATGGGAAAGCCGATCAGCAACAGGATGATGCCGTTCCACATGTCCACCCGTGATGAGGGGTGTTGATATTGCGCCTTGGGAAAGGCCGCGTTGGCCAGAGAAGCCAGGGTCAGGGGCCCCTGCCACTTTTGCGAGAGAATGAACATCACCGCGATGACGGTCACGAAAAGAGGAAGTCCGAGGGCCCATAAGCTCACTATTTCAAGCGTTGGCTCATAGAAGGCGACAATGGATTCCCAGATGCTATGCATCGTCATAGTTAGTACCTCGCCATTTCTTGTCTTGTTATTGTTTTGAGGCCATGGATAGCCTCGCTTCTTTTTCTCCTTGCAGGCCCGCTCGGACGGCTTGTTGCAACGGGCGGTCTCGATGCTGCTCGGCGGGCTTACCCCGGACAAGTTGGATAACGGTTAATTAACGGTACGTAACGGGTTCTCGGCAGCCGGGCGCCGCGCAGAAAAGCCATTCGAATCAGTGAGATGGTAGTTGGCTGAGTTCGGGCCTGGGCGTTCGCCCGTGGCCCGGATATCGGTCGCCGAAGAGGCCAATGGGCGGGTGAGTCGAACGTTCAGCGGTGCTCCTGAGCCCCGTATGGCTCGGATCACCGACCTGTAACGCTGCTGTTGGCGTGTGAGGTGAGCCGGCCGGGCAGCGTGCTGCGTTGGGAGCGCGTTCGAGTGGCAAGGCGAGCGGCTGGCGCGGTAAGGAAATCCTCCACTTCGTCGTCACCAGGGCGGTGTTGATACTATTCTGCAGCCGACGCACGGGCCCGAATATCGCCTGTCTCGATCGGTGATAACGAAACTTTCCGCTTTAAATCGATAGGTTTGCCGCTACTCTCTGTTGGATCTTGAATTAGGGAAGCCTGCCATGCAGTGGCGAAATTCTACGTTCCGTTACGGTCTCATCAGCGTTTCCCTGCACTGGCTGGTGGCCATTGCAGTGTTCGCTCTGTTCGCACTTGGCTTCTGGATGGTCGGCCTTAGCTACTACAGTGGCTGGTATCAGACGGCGCCGAACATCCACAAGAGCATCGGCATCCTGCTGTTCATCGTCATGCTGGCTCGCCTGCTGTGGCGCCTGGCCAGCCCGCCACCGCCAGCGTTGCCCGAACACGGTCGGCTGACGCGGGTGGCCAGCAAGCTGGGGCACGGCTTTCTGTACCTGGGACTGTTCGTGCTGATGACTTCCGGCTACCTGATCTCCACCGCCGATGGCCGCGGTATCAGCGTGTTCGGTTGGTTCGAGGTGCCGGCGAGCGTGACCAGCATTCCCAATCAGGGCGATGTGGCCGGGCTGATCCACGAGTACCTGGCCTGGGCTATCGTGATCTTTGCGGTTCTGCACGGTCTGGCGGCACTGAAACACCACGTTATCGACCGTGATCGCACGCTGCTGCGCATCTTTGGGCGCTGATTCTCTGCTGTTTCTTCGGCATTGCCTTGCAATGCCGTTACTTTCGTCTCACAAGGAGTTCTCATGTTGAAGAAGACTTTCGCTGCACTGGCACTGGGCACCGCACTGCTGGGCGCAGGCCAGGCAATGGCCGCTGATTACGCCATCGATAAAGAAGGCCAGCATGCCTTCGTCAATTTCAAGATCAGCCACCTGGGCTACAGCTGGCTGTACGGCACCTTCAAGGATTTCGACGGCTCCTTCACCTTCGACGAGAAGAACCCGGAAGCCAGCAAGGTCAACGTGACCCTGAAGACCGAGAGCGTCGACACCAACCACGCCGAGCGCGACAAGCACATCCGCAGCGCCGATTTCCTCAACGTCAGCAAGAACCCGACGGCGACCTTCAAGTCCACCTCGGTCAAGTCGACCGGCAAGGACAGCGCCGACATCACCGGCGACCTGACCCTCAACGGCGTGACCAAGCCGGTGGTCATCGCTGCCAAGTTCATTGGCCAGGGCGACGACCCATGGGGCGGCTACCGCGCCGGTTTCGAGGGCAGCACCAAGCTGAAGCTGAAAGACTTCAACATCGAGAAGGATCTGGGCCCGGCTTCCCAGGAAGTCGAGCTGATCATCTCCGTGGAAGGCGTGCGCCAGTAAGCCTGGCCGGACGCTACAAACAAAAACGCCGGCTCTGAGCCGGCGTTTTCGTTTATGGAGCGTTTGAATACCCAGGCCGCAGGCCGGGGTATTCAATCAGCCATCACTCGCTGTCGCGGTTGCGGGTCAGCAGGGCGGGCTTCTCGCCACGTGGGCGGCTGCTTGGCAGCTGATCGAGCTGTTCGGCGGTCGGCAGGCGATCACTGCGCGACGCCTTGTGCATGATGATCGGCTGCTTCTCGGGCGTATCCCGGCGCGGGCCTTCACGACGTGGCAGCTCATCGCGGTTCAGCGATGTGGTGACGTTGTCACGTGCGCCGCGACCACGGTTGTCGCCGCCGCGGTTGCGACCGCCGCCTTGACCCTGGCCCTGACGTTTGCCGCCGCCATTGGCACCTGCGCCGCCGCCGGTACGCGGGCCTTTGCCCTGGGCACGTGGAGCCTGGCCGCCGGCATTCTGCCCGGCGCCTGGACGGCGGCCACGGCCTTGCGGCTTCTCCTGGGTCGGTACGTAATCAGCGCGGTTACCGAAGTTGTCGATCTCGTCATCGCGGAATTCGTCCGGCGCGCGATCCGGCGGCAGCGCCGGGGCACCTGCAACAGGCGCTGGGCGTGCCTGGCTACGTGGCTGCTGGCCGCGAGCTGGCTTGGCTTTGGCCTGGGGCTGAGTTTTCGCTCGGCCGCCATCCTTGCCTTTGTCGCGACGGCCGCCATTCTGGCGCTCGCCTTCCGGCTTGGCACCACGCGGCTGGCGCGGCTTCTGCGGCTCGCGCACTTCCGGGCGCTCGGCCTCGACCTTGCTGGCATCGAAGCCCATCAGGTCGCCGTCCGGGATCTTCTGCTTGGTCATCCGCTCGATGCCCTTGAGCAGCTTCTCTTCGTCCGGCGCGACCAGGGAGATCGCCTCACCGCTACGACCGGCACGACCGGTACGGCCGATACGGTGCACGTAATCTTCCTCGACGTTGGGCAGCTCGAAGTTGACCACGTGAGGCAACTGGTCGATGTCCAGGCCGCGGGCGGCGATATCGGTAGCGACCAGGATGCGCACCTTGTTGGCCTTGAAGTCGGCCAGGGCTTTGGTGCGGGCGTTCTGGCTCTTGTTGCCGTGAATCGCCACGGCCGGCAGGCCGTGTTTGTCCAGGTACTCGGCCAGGCGGTTGGCGCCATGCTTGGTACGGGTGAACACCAGCACCTGTTCCCAGGCGCCTGCGGTGATCAGGTGAGCCAGCAGGGCCCGCTTGTGGCTGGCAGCCAGGCGGAATGCGCGCTGCTCGATACGCTCGACCGTGGTGTTCGGCGGCGTGACTTCGATGCGCTCCGGATTGTGCAGGAGCTTGCCAGCCAGGTCGGTGATGTCTTTCGAGAAGGTCGCCGAGAACAGCAGGTTCTGACGCTTGGCCGGCAGGCGGGCGAGGACTTTCTTCACATCGTGAATGAAGCCCATGTCGAGCATGCGGTCGGCTTCGTCCAGCACGAGGATTTCCACGTGGGACAGATCGACGCTGCCTTGCCCGGCGAGGTCGAGCAGGCGACCCGGGCAGGCGACCAGGACGTCGACGCCCTTGGCCAGTGCCTGAACCTGCGGGTTCATGCCAACACCACCAAAGATGCAGGTGCTGACGAATTTCAGATCACGGGCATACAGCTTGAAGCTGTCGTGCACCTGGGCGGCCAGCTCGCGAGTGGGGGTGAGCACCAGCACGCGGGGCTGTTTCGGGCCGTGGCGTTGTTCGCGATCCGGGTGACCGTTGGGGAACAGTCGCTCGAGGATCGGCAGCGCGAAACCGCCTGTCTTACCTGTACCCGTCTGGGCTGCAACCATCAGGTCGCGACCTTGCAACGCGGCGGGGATGGCCCGCTGTTGCACCGGAGTGGGCTGGGTGTAGCCGGCGGCTTCGACCGCACGGACTAAAGCCTCGGAGAGACCGAGGGAGGCAAAGGACATGTGAAATCCTGTCTGGTGAGGGCGTGGCCCTATAGGTGTCGTGCCTGGCTTGAATCACGCGTGGGGCGCGCAATCCCGACCGGTACTGCTGACCACTGGGGGCTAGCATCCGGGCGCAAGCCTGGCGGGAAGGCCCGAGTGTAACAGGATTGCAGAGGATCGGCACAACTTGCCGCCGACTGGCACTGCGCTACCTGCGGGCCTGTGTAGTTTTCATGGATCGCCAGGGTACCTGGCAAAACCTTTCAATCGCCCTGAGCGTCGGCATCTTCGCGTTTGACGGCCTTATGCTGATCTTCGCTGCTGCCCAGTTTCCAGTAGCTGGAGATATACAGATCCTGGCGGTCGACCTGGCGTTCCTGCTTGAGGTGCTGGCGCAGCGCGCGCATGCCGCTGAATTCGCAGGCGGCCCAGATGCTCGGGCGGCCCGCGAGCCACTCAAGCTTTCGTACATGATCGACCAGCAGTTGGCTGTTTTCACCCGGGTGCGGGTTGATCAGCCAGTGCAGTTCGATGCCGGCGGGGTGGCGCAGTGGCTGGATATCGCGCTCGTCGATCACCTCGATGAACGCATGGCCTCTGGCGTCGGCAGGCATCTGCTCCAGGTTGACGCTGATCGCCGGCAGGGCGGTCATGTCGCCGATCAGCAGAAACCAGTCGGCGCTGTTGTCGACCAGCTTCTTCGGGCCCGGCCCGCCAATCACGATGCTGTCGCCGGGCCTGGCAGCCCTGGCCCATTGCGAGGCCGGGCCGGCATCTTCGTGCAGCACGAAGTCGACGTCGAACTGGTCGGCGCGCTGCTGGCGCACGGTGTAGGTCCGCACCAGCTCCTTGTCGCTGCCAGGGGCCGGCAACATCAGCTTGATATAGGCGCTTTGCTGGTCGGCGGGGAAGCTGCCGATCTCCTCGCCACCCAGGGTCACGCGCAGCATGTGCGGCGTGACGAAGTGCGACGAAATGACCTGCAGCGTGCGGGGAGCGGGACGTGCCATGGTGATCTCCAGAGCAGGTAAATGATCGTGCAGCGAGGGCTCGGCGCCCTCGCGCGGGCGCCGCTTAGCTGACCACCCGGTAGCACGGTTCGTAGGCCGAGCCGCCCGGCAGCTTCATGCGGTGCTGCTCGACGAAGGCCTGCAGCAGGCGATCCAGGGGCTGCATGATGCTCTTGTCGCCGCGCAGCTCGTAGGGGCCGTGTTCTTCGATCAACTGGATGCCGTGGGCCTTGACGTTGCCGGCGACGATGCCGGAGAAGGCGCGGCGCAGGTTGGCGGCCAGCTCGTGGGTGGGCTGCTCGCGGGTCAGGTTGAGGCTCGCCATGGCTTCGTGGGTCGGCTCGAACGGATACTGGAAGCTCTCGTCGATCTTCAACAGCCAGTTGAAGTGGAAGGCGTCGTTGCGCTCGCGGCGGAACTGCTTGACCGCCTTGATGCCGGCCGCCATATGGCGCGCCACGGCAGCCGGGTCGTTGGGGATCAGCACGTAGCGGTTCTGCGCCTCGCGGCCCAGGGTGGCGCCGATGAAGTCATGCAGTTGCTGCAGATACGGCTCGGCACTCAGGGGGCCGGTGAGCACCAGCGGGAAGGGCAGCTCGGCGTTGTCCGGGTGCATGAGGATGCCCAGCAGGTAGAGGAACTCCTCCGCCGTACCGGCGCCACCCGGAAAGATGATGATGCCGTGGCCGATGCGCACGAAGGCTTCCAGGCGCTTTTCGATATCCGGCAGGATCACCAGCTCGTTGACGATCGGGTTCGGCGCCTCGGCGGCGATGATGCCCGGCTCGGTCAGGCCCAGGTAGCGGGCACCGACGATGCGCTGCTTGGCGTGGGAGATGGTCGCGCCCTTCATCGGGCCTTTCATCACGCCCGGGCCGCAGCCGGTGCACACATCCAGGGCGCGCAGGCCCAGCTCATGGCCGACTTTCTTGGTGTATTTGTATTCTTCGGTGCTGATCGAGTGACCACCCCAGCACACCACCATCTTCGGCTCGGCGCCGGCGCGCAGGGTGCGGGCGTTGCGCAGCAGGTGGAACACGTAGTCGGTCAGGCCGCTGGAGCTGTCCACGTCGACGCGCTTGTTCTCCAACTCGCTCTGCGTGTAGACGATGTCGCGCAGGGCGCTGAACAGCATCTCGCGGGTGCTGGCGATCATTTCGCCATCGACGAAGGCGTCGGCCGGCGCGTTGATCAGTTCCAGGCGAATGCCGCGATCCTGCTGGTGGATCTTCACTTCGAAGTCCGGGTAGGCCTCGAGGATGGTCTTGGCGTTGTCGCTGTGCGAGCCGGTGTTGAGAATCGCCAGGGCACACTGGCGGAACAGTGCATACACGCTACCCGAGCCGGTTTCGCGCAATTGCTGGACTTCACGCTGGGAGAGGGTTTCCAGGCTGCCCTTGGGCGAGACCGAGGCGTTGATTTTGTGGCGAGTGAGCATGCAGGCATCCCGTGATAACGCGACAACTCGAGCCAATCCTGGCTGATCGCGCGATGAAGAGTTCAGTCCCGGCAAGGCGACCCAAGGTGGTGCGTCCGGGCAATGGCGCTGTACTGTCGACCAGCAAAGGGGGCTCGGTCAACAGGCCACGCAGGTAGGAAAGAGACACGCCGCGAAAGTTCTCTCTGTCGCGGCGTGGGGTCTGTTGTCATTTCATCGCAAGCCGTGAGTGAAATGGCAGCAGGCCCTGGCAATCAGCCTTGCAGGTTCTTCCACACCGCCAGGCTGGGGGTGGCCTGGTTGAGGGTGTAGAAGTGCAGGCTCGGGGCACCACCGTCGAGCAGGCGTCGGCACATGTCGGTGATCATCTCTTCACCGAAGCGCTGAATGCTCTGGGTGTCGTCGCCGTAGGCCTCCAGCTGCTTGCGTACCCAGCGTGGCAGCTCGGCGCCGCAGGCGTCGGAGAAGCGCGCCAGCTTGCTGTAGTTGGTGATCGGCATGATGCCCGGGATCACCGGGATATCGACGCCCATCCTGCGCACCCGCTCGACGAAGTAGAAGTAACAGTCGGCGTTGAAGAAGTACTGGGTGATCGCGCTGTTGGCGCCAGCCTTGGCCTTGCGCACGAAATTGGCGATATCGTCTTCGAAATTGCGCGCCTGCGGATGCATCTCCGGGTAGGCGGCGACTTCGATATGGAAATGATCACCGGTTTCCTGGCGAATCAGCTCGACCAGGTCATTGGCGTGGCGCAGCTCGCCGCTGGACATGCCCATGCCCGACGGCAGGTCGCCGCGCAGGGCGACGATGCGGGTGATGCCCTTGCTCTTGTACAGGTTGAGCAGTTCGATCAGCTCGGCCTTGCTGTCGCCCACGCAGGACAGGTGCGGTGCGGTCGGCACCTTCACTTCGCCGTCGAGCTGCAGCACGGTATTGAGCGTACGGTCGCGGGTGGAACCACCGGCGCCATAGGTGCAGGAGAAGAAGTCCGGGTTGTAGCCGGCCAGTTCCCGTGCGGTGTTCAGCAGTTTTTCGTGGCCGGCATCGGTCTTCGTCGGGAAGAACTCGAAACTGACGTTTGCACGTTTCTGAGACATGAGAGTTCCTTGAGGCTGCACACCGCAGGCAGCGAGCCGGCGGCGTGCACGACCCAATCAGTAGCGGTAGCTGTCCGGCTTGAACGGGCCTTCGACCGGAACACCGATGTAATCGGCCTGTGGTTTGGTCAGTTGAGTGACCACGCCACCAAAGCCTTTCACCATTTCCAGGGCGACTTCTTCGTCCAGCTTCTTCGGCAGCACTTCGACGGTCAGGCGCTCGGCCTTCTTCTCGGCGGAGAGGGTGGCGAACTTCTGCTCGAACAGGAAGATCTGCGCCAGCACCTGGTTGGCGAAGGAGCCGTCCATGATGCGGCTCGGGTGACCGGTGGCGTTGCCCAGGTTCACCAGACGGCCTTCGGCCAGCAGGATCAGGTAGTCGTCGTTGCGCGGGTCGAACTGGCCAGCGCCGGTGCGGTGAATCTTGTGCACCTGCGGCTTGACCTCTTCCCAGGCCCAGTTCTTGCGCATGAAGGCAGTGTCGATCTCGTTGTCGAAGTGACCGATGTTGCAGACCACGGCGCGGGCTTTCAGCGCCTTGAGCATGCCGGCGTCACAGACGTTGGCGTTGCCGGTGGTGGTGACGATCAGGTCGATCTTGCCCAGCAGCGCCTTGTCGATGCAGGCGTCGGTGCCGTCATTGCGGCCGTCGATGTACGGCGATACCAGCTCGTAGCCGTCCATGCAGGCCTGCATGGCGCAGATCGGGTCGATTTCGGAGACCTTGACGATCATGCCTTCCTGACGCAGCGAAGCGGCCGAGCCCTTGCCCACGTCGCCATAGCCGATGACCAGCGCCTGCTTGCCCGACAGCAGATGGTCGGTACCGCGCTTGATGGCGTCGTTGAGGCTGTGGCGGCAGCCGTACTTGTTGTCGTTCTTGCTCTTGGTGACCGCGTCGTTGACGTTGATCGCCGGGACTTTCAGGGTGCCGGCCTTGAGCATGTCGAGCAGGCGGTGCACGCCGGTGGTGGTTTCCTCGGTCACGCCGTGGACGTTCTCCAGCACCTGCGGGTACTTGTCGTGCAGGATCTGGGTCAGGTCACCGCCGTCGTCGAGCACCATGTTGGCGTCCCACGGCTTGCCGTCCTTGAGGATGGTCTGCTCGATGCACCACTCGTACTCGGCTTCGGTCTCGCCCTTCCAGGCGAATACCGGGATGCCGGCGGCGGCGATGGCGGCAGCGGCCTGATCCTGGGTCGAGAAGATGTTGCACGACGACCAGCGCACTTCGGCGCCCAGGGCGGTCAGCGTCTCGATCAGCACGCCGGTCTGGATGGTCATGTGGATGCAGCCGAGAATCTTCGCGCCTTTCAGCGGTTGGCTGGCGGCGTACTTGCGACGCAGGCCCATCAGTGCCGGCATCTCGGACTCGGCGATGATCAGCTCGCGACGGCCCCAGTCGGCCAGGGAAATATCGGCGACCTTGTAATCGTTGAAAGCAGCGCTCATGCAGTAACTCTCCGTTAGGTTGTCTGCTGTCGAACGGGCAAAACCCACAGCGCTCGGCTCACGGAGCCTGGCGGTGGTTTGCACGCGGTTCGATTGGGCGCCGTTGATGCGTTTGATAAACGCCCCATCCGAGCCTGACAGGCTGCAAGGCTGATTCGAATCTGCCGCGAGGCATCGTTGGATGCCGGGCTTGGCGACTCGAAACAGATCTTTCAGGCTGCTGCAGCGCCCCTCGGACAGGTGGCGGGAACACCCGGTACTCCCGGTGTTTACAACGGCACGATTATAGCCGCGCCGGCGTGCGAGCCCAAGGCTTTCCATCGCGGCAATGGTCGATTTGCCGCGCATGCTGACGAACAGGGCGGGTGCTTATCCTGAAGCCCGTCAGGAGGGCTGCTGAACCCCGCCGGACAGGTTGTGTCGATAACCATTATCGATAGCGCGGCAATGATCCGCTCGCCGATCCTTGCGATCATCGCTGTCGAACCGAACACGCACAGGAGGGCGCATGAACTTTCATACACGCAAATGGGTAAAGCCCGAAGACCTCAACCCCAACGGCACGCTGTTCGGCGGCAGCCTGCTGAAATGGATCGACGAGGAGGCGGCGATCTACGCGATCATTCAGCTGGGCAGCCAGCGAGTGGTCACCAAGCTGATTTCCGAGATCAACTTCGTCGCCTCGGCGCGGCAGAGCGACATCATCGAGTTGGGCATCACCGCCAGCGAGTTCGGCCGCACCTCGATCACCCTGCGTTGCGAGGTGCGCAACAAGATCACCCGCAAGAGCATCCTGACCATCGACAAGATGGTCTTCGTCAATCTTGGCGAGGACGGCCAGCCAGCGCCCCACGGCAAGACCGAGATCACCTATATCAAGGACCAGTTCAAGGACTGAGCCGGTTCCAGGTGCGCTTATCGAGCCTGGAAGCCGGCCACCCCGGCCTTGCCCAACTGATCGGCGAGCGCCAGCATTTCCTCGTGCTGGAAGAACGCCTGCAGCTGGGCGGCGCGGGTCGGGCCGATGCCGGGCAGCGCCTGCCAGTCGGCAAGGCTGCGCTGCTGCATTGCCATCCAGCTGTCGGCCGCCAGGTTGGCTGGATTGATCGGCACGCCCAGCGCCCGCAACCAGTCTGGAAACGGCCGCTGCCGGGCTTCGGCGAAACGTTGGCTCAGGGTCGTGGCGCCGTGTAGGCCAATGCCGGGCACCGCCAGCAGCTGTTGTTCGTCCAGGTGCAGCCAGTCGAGCAGGCCGTCGAGCTGCTGCGCCTCCAGCAGTTTCTCCCAGGTGCCGGCACCGATGCCTGGCAGGTTCAGCGCCTGCTTGCCGCTGAGCCAGGTGAGGCGGGCGTGGAACTGGCTGGCGCAACCCGGCGAGGCGCGCAGGCAGCTCAGGGCGTGGTAGTGGTCGCGGTGCGGGATGGCCAGCGGTGCGCGGCTGGTGGTGCGCAGTACCACGCTTTGCAGCTGGGGAATGGTTTGCCCGGCCAGGCGAATGGCGACCTGGTCGCCCGGGCGGATATCCAGCTGTTGCCAGCGCTCCAGCGAGCCGACGCTGACCACCCGAATGCTGCGGTCGTCGAGTTTCACCGGTTGCAGGCGCAGCAAGGGTGTTATGCGCCCGGTGCGGCCAACGCTGAAGTCGACCGCCACGACCAGCGCCAGGGCCTCGCTGGCCGGGTACTTCCAGGCTGCCGCCCAATGCGGTGGCTCGGCCCGCCAGCGCTCGCCGCCGGGGCGTTGGCCCTGGCGCAGCACCACGCCATCGGTGGCGAAGGGCAGCGGGCTGCGGTACCAGCGTTCTCGCCAGCGACCGGCGTCGCTCGGCTTGGCAACGGGCTGGCTATACGTGCGGCTGTCCTGGAAACCCAGTTGCGCCAGGCGATCGAGGCGCCCTTGCATGTCGGCCGGGCCATTGGGCCAGTCCCACACGAACAGGCCGATGCTGGCGGCCTGCTTCTCTTGCAGCGCCTGGCGGGCCAGCAAGCCCGCTACCGTGCTCCGTGCCGCGGCGCTGCCTTCGCTGGCCTGCACATGGCCCGGGCGCTTCAGGTAGAGCTCGCCTTGCAAAATCAGCGTGCCCTGTTCGTGCAGTTGCTTGGGAATGGCGGCGATGTGTGCGGCCTGTGGTGTCCAGTCCTGGCCAGTATTGCCATCGCCACGGCTGATCACCTGCTGCAGGTACCCGCCGCGGTAGAGCAGGGTGACCGCCACGCCGTCGACCTTGGGCTGGATCCACAGGTCGTCGCGGCTCGCCATCCATTGCACGACGGCGCGTTCGTCAGCCAGTTTGCGCAGCCCGGTCTGCGCCACCGGGTGGCGGATGGGGCCTTGCGCACTGCTCAGGGGATTGGCCGTGGGTGATTCGCTGCAGCGTTGCCAGTGCTCAAGGCGAGCGCGGGCCTGGTCATAGAGTGCGTCGCTGACGGGCGAGCGGCCCTGGCGGTGATAGGCCTCGTCCCAGCGGGCGACCTGATCGGCAAACTCGGCGAGTTGGCGGCTATGGGCTGCTGTCTGCTGTGGGCATTCGTCGGCTTTGGCGTGAGTGGGCAGCAGAACGAAAAGGGCAGCGGCGATCCAGGCTTTCATGGGCGGAGCATCCTTGCTCGGGCATCGAGTTTTTCAGGCTAGTTGCTGATCGGCAAAAAGTGGGTGCTGGCCGACATTTCCTGACGGTGGATGTTTGTTACCGTAAATGTCCGGTGCTAAAGTTCGCGCCCCGCACACCAAACGGATTTGCCCGGCGGCGGGGGTATTGCCGGGCCTCATCTCTGGAGGTCTAGAGTCTCATGCGTATTTCTGTTCTGTTGTGCTCAGCTGCCCTGGTTGCTGCCAGTTCTTTCGCTCATGCGGCCGAAGATACTCAGCTCAAGTGTCAGCAGAAGATGTCGGCCAACGCCGAGAAAATTGCTCAGGTCAAACAGCTGGCTGGCCTGCTTGGCAACCAGCAGGCCAACGATGCCATCGCACAGGTCGAGGGCGGTTGTGATCAGCTCGGCGCCAACGCTGCAGCTTCCAACGAGACCGTGGCGCAAACCCAGGGCGATGGCAAAGCCGAGAACATTGCTGCTGCCGCCGAAACCCTGAAAAGCCTGGGTTCGCTGTTCGGTAAGTGATGTGCCGCCCGCTTAGCGGGCATGAAAAAGCCTCCGTGGGTTCGACGCCCACGGAGGCTTTTTTGCATCTGCCGCCGAGGCAGCCCGAAGAGCTGCCCCGTGACGGCTTGCCCAGGATTTACAGGCCGGCAGCGGCGCGCAGGTCGGCGGCCTTGTCGGTCTTTTCCCAGGTGAAGCTGGTGAAGCTGTCGTCGCCGACGGTCAGTTGCTGCGGCTCGCGGCCGAAGTGGCCGTAGGCGGCGGTCGGCTGGTACATCGGGTGCAGCAGGTCGAGCATCTTGGTGATGGCGTATGGACGCAGGTCGAATACGTCGCGCACCAGCTTGATGATGGTCTCGTCCGCCACCTTGTTGGTGCCGAAGGTGTTGATCGAGATGGAGGTCGGCTGGGCCACGCCGATGGCGTAGGACACCTGGATCTCGCAGCGCTCGGCCAGGCCGGCGGCGACGAT
>Ga0207790_1000116_pt1 | contig 31410 bp, 24 predicted proteins | sample HigsolmetaGSP14D_FD_184842 | JGI IMG/M metagenome (GOLD analysis project Ga0207790, IMG submission 184842) | High solid enriched microbial communities from the Joint BioEnergy Institute, USA - SP1-4-D (SPAdes) | ecosystem: Engineered > Bioreactor > SSF (Solid state fermentation) > Aerobic >...
CGAAGGTCACGATCGTCGATTCGTATGCGGGGTGGCGTGCGGTGACCTCCGGTACCAAGACGGGGTGGGTGCTCGCGTCTGCGGTGACCACCGTGCCGGCGGCCGCGACGAAGATCACGACCACCGCGGTCAACCTGAGGACCGCCGCATCGACCTCGAGCGCGAAGATCACCACGCTTGCACGGGGAACCACCGTGACGATCAAGGCGAGCAGCGGAAAGTGGTTCCAGGTCGCAGTGGGAACTCGCACCGGTTGGGTGCACGGGGACTACCTGCGCTGACTCGCCCCCGCTCACCGGAAAGGCCAAGCTCGCGGTCCATTAGGATTGCGGATGGCCTGCCCGGTGGCGAAGACCCGGCGGCATCACGACACCGCGAGGAACCTTGTGACCCAGATCGATTACAGCGCCTACGACACCCCCGGGCGCGGCCGAGGCATCCTCGACGTTTTCCGGTACCACTATCTGCTGCGTCTGCTCATCGGCAAGAGCACGTCCCTGCGGTACCGCAACTCGGTCCTCGGATGGTTCTGGTCGTACGTCCGGCCCACCGTCCAGTTCCTCGTCTACTACCTCGTGGTCGGCCAGATCCTCGGCCTGCACAGCAAGGTGCCCGCCTTCCCGCTCTACCTGTTCAGCGGCCTCGTACTCGTCAACCTCTTCAACGACACGATGTCGGCCGCGACGAGTTCGATCGTCAGCAACAAGGCGCTCGTGCGGAAGATCTACCTTCCGCGGGAGCTGTTCCCGCTCGCTGCCATCATCGGCACCTTCACGCACTTCCTCCCGCAGCTCGCGGTCCTCATCGTGGTGAGCCTGCTCTTCGGGTGGCTCCCATCCTTCGCTTCGGTCGGACTCGCCCTTCTCGGCATCCTGCTCGTCGTCACATTCGTGATGGGCCTCGGGCTGTTCTTCTCGGCCGTCAATGTCCGGTTCCGCGACGCGAGCAACATCGTCGACATCATCCGCACCATCGCGACGTGGTCCGTGCCCATCCTCTACACGTGGGAGATGGTCCAGAAGGTCACGAGCAGTCATCACGTGCCGTGGTTGTTCGACCTCTACATGGCCAACCCTCTCGCCGTGGGAGTCGAGCTCTATCACCACGCCTTCTGGGGCACGCTCCCTGTCGTCAACGACGCGCAGCCCCGTCCCATCAACCTCGATTGGCCGCCCCAGTTCGAGTGGCATGTCGTGGCCGCCATCGGCGTCGTCCTTCTCTCACTGGTCATCGGCCAGTTCGTCTTCCGGCGCTTCGAGCGCAGCTTCGCACAGGACCTGTGATGTCGACTTCCCTTCAGCCCCAGCCCCGCATCATCGTCGACCACGTATCGAAGTGGTTCAGCAAGCGCAGCACCCGATCGATGAAGGACGCCTTCATCGCTGCGGTGCGGCGCCAGCCCGTGCGATCGACGAAGTTCCATGCCCTGAAGAACGTGTCGTTCTCCATCGGCGAGGGCGAATCCGTCGCCGTCATGGGCCTCAACGGTTCGGGGAAGTCCACGACGCTCAAGCTCGTCTCGGGCGTACTCGAGCCGGATTCGGGCCGCGTTCTCACCCGCGGCAAGGTCGCCGGCCTGATCGAGGTCGGTGCAGGGTTCCACCCCGACCTCACGGGACGCGAGAACGTCTTCCTCAACGCTGCCATCCTGGGGATGAGCGAGAAGGAGACGAAGGAACGCTTCGACGAGATCGTCGCCTTCAGCGAGATCGGCGACTTCATCGACCAGGAGGTCAAGCACTACTCGTCGGGCATGTTCATGCGCCTGGCGTTCAGTGTGGCGATCCACGTCGAGTTGGACGTCCTCCTCGTCGACGAGGTCCTCTCGGTGGGTGACGCGCCGTTCCGCGCCAAATGCAACGCGAAGCTCAAGGAGCTCGCCGAACAGGGCGTGACGATGATGGTCGTCAGCCACAGCAAGGGACAGGTCAAAGAGCTCTGCACCCGCGGGATCGTGCTGCGCAAGGGCGATGTCGTGTTCGATGGACCCATCGCCGAGGCGCTGGAGATCCTCGAATCCTGATACCGGAGCGCCGGCGAAGACGCGGCGCTAGCGGAGGTTCTTCATCTCCGACACCTGGACCGTGACGATCTGACCGGTCAGCTCCGACCCCAGGATGCCGACCGTCACCTTCGCGACGTCCTCGGCGTCCAGCAACGAGCCCTCTGGTTCCGAACCGAACGCCGCGGTGCGCATCGGGGTCGCGGTGCGCTGCGGGTTGATGCAGTTGATCCGCACCCCGTTCTCGGCCCATTCCTCGGCCAGCGCCTGGGTGAGGTTCACGACACCGGCCTTCGTGGCCGAGTAGGCCGCGTATCCGGACCGCCCGCGCGTGTACGAGCTGGAGGTGAAAAGAACCACCTGACCGCCATGACGGGCGAGGTGCGGATACGCTTCACGCGCGATGACCGCGGGGGCGAGGAGGTTCGTCTCGATGGTGTGCTCGAGATCCTCCTGAGACGTCTCGACCAGGGGGCCGATGCGGAGGACACCGGCGGTGACGATGACGGCATCGATGCGGGACATCTTCTGGGCGGCCTCGGTGAGAGCGTCGCCGACCTGGAACGCCGACCGCACATCGGTGCCCGTGGAGGTGCGACTGAACTCCATCACGTTCGCGCCCTGCGCGCGGGCGAGTTCGACGATGCTCGCGCCGATGCCGTAGCTGCCGCCGAAGACGACGATCCCGGCCCCTGAGAGGTCGGGGAGCTCGCGCACGAGCCTCTCCATGGAGAGACTCGCCGACTGCAGCTGGAAGAGCTTGTCGGCGATGTGGACGTCGATCGGCTCGGTGACCTTCATGTTCTCCGGCGTCCCCTCGACGACGAAGATCGGAACGTCGGGCAGATAGGTGAACACGACGCCGCAATCATCCGTGGCGCGGAAAGCGGCGTCACCCTCGGCGAGCTCGTACGCCTTCCGGATGGTTCCCAGCCGGAAGGCTTGCGGGGTCTGACCGCGCCGCAGCCGGGACCGGTCGGGAATCGCGGTGATGAGGCTCGCGTCGTCGACTTCGATGATCGTGTCGGCGGAGGCGATCGCGGTGTCGACCGCGTCGTAGGTGTCGAGCGCGCGGACGCAGTCGCTGATGATCCGCGCATCGATGAAAGGCCGGACGGCATCGTGGAAGAGGACCTTCGTGTCGTCGCCCTCGAGCACCGAGATCGCCAGCTTCGTGGTGTCGTTGCGCGTCGCGCCCCCCGGAAGGATGCGGCTGAGCTTGCCGAACCTTCCGCTCTCGATCAGGTGGTCGAGCTCGCTGATCGAGTCGGCGTTCATCATGACGATGATCTCGTCGATGTCGTCGCTGGCCTCGAGCGCCTCGAGCGTATGCTCGACGATCGCCTTCCCGGCGATCTTCAGCAGCTGCTTGGGGATGCCGAGGCCGACGCGGACCCCGATCCCGCCCGCCAGGACGACGGCGACGGTTCGACTCTGAGTGGGCATGTTGCTCCTCGGGTGGGGACGGTCCATCCTATCCGCCGACCCCTCGACGACCTGCTCACCGCCGCGCGAGGCGGCCCAGGAGCCGACGTAAACTGACCGGGTGCAGCGATGTGGGCGGATCTCGTGGTGACCATCACGGCGGTCGTGCCGCTGTATCGCGTGGAACCGTATCTGCCGGACCTGCTGCGCTCCCTCGATGCCCAGGCACCGGGACCGTACGAACTCGACGTCGTGTTCGTCGACGACGGTTCCCCGGACGCGTCGGCTCGGATGGTCGAGCGCTGGTTGGCCTCGACGTCGGTCACGGGGGTGCTGGTCCGTCAGGACAACGCCGGTGTCAGTGCGGCGCGCAACCGCGGAATGGATTCCGCCACGGGGGAGTGGGTGACCTTCCCGGACTCCGACGATCTGCTGTCCGACGACTACTTCGCAGCTGTCGCACGGTTCCTGGCCGTGCACGCCGACGAGATCGACTTCGCCTCGGCGCGGCTCCTCCGGCTGCGGGAGCCCAGACCCGACCCCGAGGACGTCCACGCGCTCAGCTTCCGATTCGCTGGAGGTGACCGCGTGGTGTCGATGCGCGAGCGCCCGGACGTCTTCCAGCTGAACGTCGCGTCGGCGTTCTTCCGCCTCGCGGATCTGCGGCGTGCCGGAGCGCGGTTCCGCACCGGGCTCCACGCGTCCGAGGACGCGCTCTTCGTGGCCGAGTACCTGCTCGGTCTCGCCGCGCCGAGAGTAGGCCTGGTCGCCTCCGCCTCGTACATCTACCGTCGGCGAGCCGCGCGGGACTCCGCCGTCGACGCCTTTCGAACCGACCCGCGTGCGTACTACGAGCGATTCGTGGACGGGTACGAGCCACTCCTGAGCGGATGCGGCGACGCCGGCCCGCCGGAATGGCTGCAGTCGATGTTCCTGTACGAGTGCCAATGGCTGCTCCCCGTTCAGCTGACGCCGGACGGTCGCGCCGATGTCCTCGACGATGCGCAGCGGGAGACGACCCTCCGGGCCCTCGCGGCGTGCGCCCGCCACGTGACCGAGAAGCGACTGTTCGAGTACGACGCGACGGCGCTGCCCGTGGAGAGCCGACTCCTCCTGCAGGTGCTGGCCGGGCGATCCTTGCCGCCGTGGGTCGGGTCCTACGCGTCGCGTCGCCGAGACGGGGTGCGGCTGAGCACCCACGTCACGGCGGGAGCCGGCATCCGTCTGTTCGACGAGGACGGCCGCCCGATGTCGGCGAACCGCGTCGAGCGCTTCGCTCCCGACTATTTCGGTCAGGACGTGCTGCAGCTGCACATCGCCGACGTCGATCGCGTGCCGCGTCGGGTCGAGGTCGACGGCCGCACCCGGCCCCTCGTCCGAGCCCGCGCGGGTGAAGGGATGACCGAGACGACGGACAGGCACCGTCGTGCGGTCGTCGGGACGTGGGCGATTCCGGCGCGGCAGGGCGACGTCCGGGTGTGGAAACCCGTGACCGATCCGGGAGTCGCCGTGAGGCTCCGGCTTCGGAGCGTCGTCACGGTTGCCGTGCGTCTCGGAAAGCGCGCCGTCCGTAGGGCGCTTCGACGCCGCACCCTCTGACGCCTCGTCCTGGGGCCGGGCGAGCGGCCGGGCGCACGCCGGTCACACCGGGTCCGCAGGCAACCCATGGCTAGAACGGCGATTCGTGCTTCCGGTTCCCGCCACCGCCGACGTCGCTCCCCGTCCGCGCCTCCTCCTGCTCGACCTGCTCCGTTTCGGCGCAGCCCTCGCGGTCGTGATGTATCACTACACGGCGCGACGACACTCGCAGTGGCAGGGCTCCTCCGCAGAGAACTTCCCGCTGATCTCCGGGCTGAGCGCCTACGGGTTCATGGGAGTGCAGCTGTTCTTCCTCATCAGCGGTTTCGTCATCCTGATGTCGGTCGAAGGGCGTTCCGTCGGCGACTTCGTGGCCGCGCGCGTCTCCCGTCTGTTCCCGGCGTACTGGGCGGCGGTCATCCTCGCCGCGATCCTGATCGCCTTCATCGCGGGAGATCAGCTCGACAAGAGCGTGACGTTCGTTCAGGTTCTGACGAACCTCACGATGCTCCAGGAGTGGGCGGGCGTGCCGCACGTGGACGGCGTCTACTGGACCCTCGCCGTGGAACTTCTGTTCTACGTGCTCATCGGCATCTTCATGAGTCGGAACCTGACCGTCGAGAAGGTGACCTGGCTGGCTTTCCTCTGGCCCCTGGCCGCCCTGATCGCGGACCGCTCGAACATGCAGTTCCTCGCGATGTTCCTTTCACCCGCGTACGCATCGCTCTTCGCAGCGGGGATGATGCTGTACGTCATCCACTCGCGCGGCTCGAACCTCCTTCGCTGGATGCTCGTCATCGGCAACGGCATCCTCGCCGCGCAGCAGACCATCATGTACGACATGGCCAACGCGGAGCGGCTCACCGGCATCGATCTCAAGGAGCCGGTCGCGGTCGCGATCATGGTCGTCATCTTCGCGGCGGTCGCCCTCGTGACGCTCTCACCGCTGCAGTCCCGAGGGGTTGCCTGGATGACCTACCTCGGTGCCCTGACCTACCCGCTGTACCTCGTCCACGAACTCTGGGGATGGTGGGTCATCGGGCAGCTCAGCCCTCACCTCAACAAGTGGGTGGTCCTCGTCGCGGCGATCGCCTTCGTGCTGTTGATGGCTGCGGCGATCGAGCGATGGGTGGAGCGCCGGTCGCGTCGCTGGTTGCGCACGCAGGTCAAGCGGTCCTTCACCCGCATCGAACGGACGCCGGCGACCACGCCCGCCCTCTAGCTGCGCGGATCACCGAGGCGCGCGCTGACGATCTCGGCGATCGCGTCCGCACACGGCGTCGCCCCGGGAGCGGGTGCGGGGTCGCCGGGCACCTGAACCCATCGTCGGGCGAACCGCTGCGCGTCGGCAGCGGAGGCGTCGGCTCGTCCGATGGCGCGGGCGAGCTCGTCGACGGTCCGAACGATCGGCCCCGGCAGGTCGCGCCGGTAGTCGAGGTAGAAGTCCCGTGACTCGAGGTAGGCATCGAGGTCGGGCGTGAGGAAGTACGTCGGGATGTCGAGCACCGATGCCTCGTACAGCGCCGACGAGTAGTCCGTGATGAACAGGTCCGCGATCGCGAGCATCTCCTGCGTCGAGAAGTCGCCTCCGGTGTCGACGTCGGGACCGAAGTCGGCGTGCATGAGGGGATGCAGCTTCACGACGGTGTGGACCCCGTGACCGTGGAGCGCCTCCGTCAGCGCGCGGACGTCGACCGCGACAGTGCCGTCGAGCCGGAACGTGGGCGCGAAGACCGCGATCCGCCGGCCCGCCAGGTGCGGCAGGGCCGCGAGGATGCGGGCGCGGGTGCGTTCGCGGCGCGCGGGATCGCGCAGCCTGTCGACGCGTGGCAGCGGCGCCACAGCGACGCGCTCGAGCGGAGTTCCGAACGCGTCGGCGAACGCGGGGCGGCATTCCTCCGCGCTCGTGAGCACGAGGTCGTAGCCCTGGTGCATGCGCATCGCGTCGGCCAGTCGTCTGTCGCGTCCCTCTTCGCGCCCGAGGATGCTGAGACCGAACTTCTTGAACGCCCCGAGCGCATGCCACATCTGGATCACGGTGAGCTCGTCACGGTGACGCAGGACGCTCGCGACGATCGCGTACGTGTCGATGATCAGTACGCGCGCCGTCGCCACGTGGTAGAGCTGGCGAAGCAGATGGAAGCCGTACCCGATCTTCCGCAGGATGCCGGGGGGAACCATCCGCACGAGCATGACGACGCGTACGGCGTCGTCATGCCGGGTGAGCGCGGCGGCGAGGTCGGTGAAGTCATCGGGGACGACGGGGTGCTCGCGGCTGATCATGACGACCTTCCGCTGTACGGGAAGGAGCTTGAGAGGCGCATACGCGACACTGAGGATGATGCGAGCGAGGCGCGCGGCGGCGACTCGGAGTCCCATCGCGCCTTCCGCGCGGGTGGGCTCGACGGAGCCCGGCGCGACCGCCTCCTCGTCCACGACGACCCGTTCGGGGGAGGCGAGCAGCATCCGCTCGACGATCCGAGCGGTCGACCCGCCGTCCAGGGCGCCGCAGAACTCCTCGAGGAACGTGTCGAGGACGGCGTCATCGACCTCCGCGCGTCGGAGAGCCGCCGCCAGGTCCGCGGGCTCGCGCACGACCGGGCCGATCGCGTAGGAGTCGAAGGGGCGGTAGAAGGAGCGTGACCCGGCGTAGTCGTCGAGATCCGGAACGAACAGGACGACGGGACGCCGCAGCAGCGCGAACTCGAAGATGGAGGAGGAGTAGTCGGTGACGAGGATGTCGGTCGCCATGAGGAGGTCGTTCATCTCCTCCGATCCGCCGTCGAGGACACCGTCCGGGAGCGGTGGCGCGGACTTCGCCGCGAAGGGATGCTGCCGCACCACGACCCGGAATCCTTCGCCGAGCTCGGCGGCCACCCGTCCCCAGTCCGCGGACTCCTCGGGGCGCGCCGTGCGCTGACCGTTCCCGCGGAAGGTCGGAGCGTACAGGACGACCCGCGCATCGTCGCGCACACCGAGGCGGGCGCGCACGCGCGCTCGCGTCGTCGTGACGCGGTCGGCGTCGAAGAAGGCATCGGTCCGGGGCACGCCCAGCGCCTGCACGCGCGACACGTCGATCCCGAAGGCCTCCGCGTAGTCGGCCCGGATGCTCTCGGAGCTGACGGGCACGTGCGTGTAGTTGCGGTGGATGTCGCTTCCCGGCACGGGGCCGCCCGGCAGACCCGCGCGACTGTGGCCGACCTGCTTGAAGGCGCCCGCAGCGTGCCAGATCTGCACGAGCCGCGCTCCGCGACGGATGGGCAGGGGGTAGATGATCGGGTAGAAGTCGTCGACGACGATGGTCCCACTCGTCGCCAGCAACCACGGCAGGCGGATGACGTCCCGCACGGGTCGTCGGGCGGTCAGGTGCGGCTTGAACACCCCCGCCACCTGTGCCTCCGGCATCCTGCGCAACAACTCGCCGCGGACGAAGCCCATGTTCCCGGTGAAGCCGAGATGGGAGTCGGAGAGGAAGAGGAACCGCTCGGGCCGGACCCGAGTGATCCGGAGCAGGATGCGGTAGGGCAGCGCGACGGGTTGCGCGCGGAGCCACCGGAGCACCCGACTCGTCCGGAGGAGTTCACGCACGAGCAGTCACCGCTTTCGGAGGGAATCGACCGATTCTACGTGGTCGCGCCTGTCAGCGAATCGAGCGGATGGCCTCGAAGGCGCGCTCGCAGTTCCCGCCGTCTCGGTCGATGAAGAACGTCGTCGCACGATCCGCGTAGACGGCCACCGACTCCGGCGCCACGAGGGCGTCGCGAATCGCGATCGCGGCCTCGTCGGCCTCGCGGGTCATCGGCCCGAACCCGTCGTCGGCATAGTCGAAGTAGCCGGCGCGGTGCGGGTGCTCCTCGAAGAACTGTTCGGCGTCGAACTGGAAGTAGACGACCGGGGTCTCGATGTACGCGGCCTCGAAGGCCAACGAGGAGTAGTCCGTCACGAGGACGCGGGCCCGCGCGATCACCGACTGGATGTCGTTGTCGCGGTAGCGGAAGACTTCTACCCCGGCAGGCACCCCGAGCCGGTCGAGGTGGGGCTCGAGGCTGGGGTGCGGCACGAATCCGACGCGGCACCCCTTCTCGGCCAGTGCCGGGTCGGTCGAGAGCCGCGCGAGCAACTCCCGCCACTGCGTCGCGTAGACCGAGTCGTCGAAATCGTCGATGAGCCCGCGCATCGTGCCCTTGTCGGTGATCTTCGTCATGAGGTACTCGCGCCAAGTGGGCATGACGAGGACGAGGTCGCGTTCGGCCGCCGGGACGGCTGCGGCTTTCTGCGCCAGCGCATCATGTCGGGGGAAGCCCGTCAGGGCGACCTCGCGCCTCGTGAAGGTGTAGGGCGTGCCGTCGTCGACGAAGCTGTCGAACTCGGCCTGCCCGGTCGTCAGGATGAGGCGGATGGGCTTGCGGTTGAGCCAGCGAGAGATGTCGTCTTTGGTCACGCCGTGCTGCAGGAAGACGAACTGCCATTCCTGTTTGCGCAGGAGCTTCGTGCTCCACGGCTGCAGGACGTACTTGTCCACGTGCGAGGAGATGAGGAACTTCGCGTGGTGCAGCAACATGAAGTGCTCGGTGGAGCCGAAGTCGACGAGCCGGAAGCCCTCCTCGCTCAATCGGGCCCAGTCCGAGCTCGACTTGCGGAGGACGTACCAGGCGTTCACGTCGCGACGGTTCTGCAGAACCCAGCGGTACAGGTGCTCGGCGTTGTCCTGGGCCTGGACGTCGCGGTCCATGAAGACCCACGCGCCGGCGTAGCGGGCCCGGACGGGCGGGGTCTTGGCAGCCCGGCGCGCGGCCGCGGCCCAGGGTCGACGCGCGGAGACCGACTCGCCGCGGACGATGCGTCCGACCTGCGCCGCGCGCTCGCGGATGCGCGCACCCCAGAGGTCGTGTGTGCGCTTCTCGGCTGCCGCGGGAGGAGCCGGCAGACGGCGCGCACGATCGGTGATACCCAGACGGTTGCGGAGACTGTCATTGGACACGGCGAGCTCGTGGGCGCCAGGACTGTTGTACCGGATCTCCGCGCGTCGGCCGTCGAGGCTGATGGTGAGGCCCTCGCGGGGCTCGAGCCACAGGATCCGTTCGTGCATCACGTCGTGGCCGAAGTAGACGATCACCCGATCTTTCGCGTACGCCGGCACCACCGGCTCCCGGCCCACGGTGAACTCCTCCGTCGGTCGGTCGCCCGCGAAGTAGTACTTCACCAGCGCCTGCCGACTGCCCCGATCCGCACGCCACAGGTGCACGGGCGAGAGGGGCAGGCCGTGTCCGCCGATGGACATCAGGACGGACCGCAGCTGAGGCGACAGCGGGGTGATGCGGTAGGTCGCGATCACCTCGGGGTCGATGAGGGCGAGGACCTGCGAGACCGTCTCGAGGAAGCGGTCCTTGATGTCCTGCGGGATCCAGCGCGTCGGGCTGTGGATCTGGGCGTCGTAATGGAAGTACCAGTAGATGTCGTACAGGACGGTGTTCTGCATCCACACGGGCACATACCCGCGCAGAGCCACCGCGTGCTCCATCGTCGCGAGCCATCCGAACCGCGGCACGTCGATGTACTTCTCGACGCGCTGCCAGCTCGTCGTGGTCAGTGAGTTCGTCGCCGTGCGGCGACGGTAGAGATAGTGCGCCTCGGGAACCACGAGGACCTGCGGATCGTCGAAGGTCAGGAGGTAGCGGGCGATGAAGGCGGCATCCTCGAAATTGGGGCGGATGCGGTGGTCCCAGTGGATGTCCGCTGCGAGGACGTCCACTCGGCGGAGGAAGGATGTAGCAGCCGACAGCTTGATCAGCTGCGGATCGTCTCGGAGCGACACGATGCGTCGGCCTCCGTCGAACTGTTTGCCCAGGGGGTGGGTGTCACGGCGGGTGAGCAGCGTGTCGTCGGTGTAGATGAGGCGCGTCGACACGATCGCGGGGACGACGCCGACGTCCGCGGCCGAGCGCAGTGCCTCGCTCACTGAGCCGAGGTAGCCCGGCTCCAACACGTCGTCCGGATCCGCGTAGGTGATCCAGGTGCCGCCGGCGTGGACTGTGCCGGCCTCGCGGGCGGCGGCGACGCCCTGGTTCTCCTGGGAGACGACGACGGTACGGGCATCCCGGGTCGCGGCCCACTCCTCGACGATCCGTCGCGACTGATCGGGTGAGCCGTCGTCGACGAACACGATCTCAGCCTCGGCGAGGTCGTGCCCCTGCGCATCGAGGCTGTCGAGGAAGGCAGGAAGGTAGGGCTCGACGTTGTACATCGCGACGATGATCGAGAAAAGTGCCGTGCCGTCCGTCATTGTGGTTCCCATCGCTGATCATCGGCGGGGCCGCAGTCTGCTCGCCGTCCGCGGATGCTCTCGGCGAGCCGGCGTCCGTCCCTCGACCGTCACGGCACGCAGCGGACCCGCAGGGCTCCCGCCCTCAACTATAACCGCGAGACGAAACCCGCCTCAGCCGCCGACGCGCTCGGACAGGTCGCGGCGCCAGCCGCGCACCTTCGACGCGCTGACGCTGCAGACCACCAGGAGGAACCAGCCGAATCCGCCGAGCAGGGCGCTCGTGACGATCGAGTCCGCCAGGACGATGATGAGCACGAGCGGCGTCCAGGTGTACACGGTGGAGCGTCGCTCGGTCGCGCTCATCCACGAACGGGCGAGGGCGAAGCCGGCCAAGAGGGCGAGGAGGGCGACGCCGACGCCGCCCGCCTGGAGGAGCATGTCGACCCAGGCGTTGAGGGCGGACCCGTGGTTTCGCCCCGTGATCAACCGGATGTAGGAGTACGGCGAGAGGTAGTCGGGCCACGTCCCGACCCATCCCCATCCCTGCACCGGCCGGTTCTCGGCGAGGTCGATGGCCGCATTCCACAAACGCGAACGCACGAGGAAGTCCGGTTCCGCGTTCAGCCAGTAGACGAGCGGGCGTCGGAAGACATAGGCGAGGACGAGCCCGAGAACGACCGCCCCGCCGATGACGCGCTGGAGGGTGGGCCGCGTCCTGACCGGCGCCCGCCGCAGGAGCGCGAGGACGAGCGTCGCGAGCACCGTGATGACCGCCATCACCAGGACGATGGGCGAGTCCGTGAAGACCGCGAGCACCGAGGCCAGGACCACGGAGAAGAGTGACACCCCCGGCGCGACCGAGCGGGTCCGCCACTCGACGAGGAACGTGATGAGGGCGATCATCGTGACGACGCCCAGCACGGTGCGTGTGCCGAAGACCCCTTGGATCGGGCCGCCGAGGGCGAGGTTGCCCCCGATCCCGAGGAAGCGGATGGGAGCGTCGATCAGGATGCCGCTCAGGATCTCCAGGGCGAGCGACAGGACGAGCAGGAATCGGAGGACGTCGCCGGTGGAGCGGACGGTCTGCAGCGTGTCTCGCAGCTGAGCGACCACGACGGCGAGGAAGGTCGGCACGGCCAGCTGAAGCCATCCCGCGAAGGTCTCCGATGCAGACGGGCCCCAGAGGAAGGAGGCGAGCAGCCAGACGAGGAGGAGGGCGAGCGTCGTCGGCATGATCTCGACGAGGCGCAACTCGCGCCGACGGGCGACGAGCATCCCGGCTCCGATGACGCACAGGGTCGTGGTGACGGCGCCGAGTCCGGCATCGCCCATGAGCTGGCGGAGCGCGTGCGTGGCGAACAGGGCGCCGATCGTGGCGGAAGCGTAGGCGGCGGCGAAATCGCTCGAACGCAGGACGTCGAGGACGCGCGCGAGGCCCGGGTTCATCACTCGGCGGGCCTGTCGCCCTGTTCGCCGATGAGGCGTTCCTCCGACGGTCCCCGGCCCACCAGCGGTGCCTGCTTGATCTTGAAGGCGAAGAGGATGAGCAGGAACCACCCCCAATTGAGGAGCGGGGTCGACTCCGCCAGGCCCTGCACCAGCAGGATCGCCCCGGTCAGGGTCGGGAGCAGGGTCACGGCGGTGTAGGGGCGGTCGGCGACGAGGTCCCACCGGGGACGGTCGACGGCGAAGAACCATGATCGCCAGACGAATGCGACATAGGCGGCGGCGATCAGGACGATCCCGACGGCACCGAGCTGGAGGAAGACGTCCACCCACATGTTGTGCGCCTGCATGACCGTCTGGCCGTGATCGACGATCCATCGATCGAACGCGGGGTCCGTGGGGATCCACGGAGTCGAGAAGCCCCAGCCCAAGACGGGGTGCTCCACCGCTCGGGCGAGCACCTTCTCCCAGATGGACTCCCGTCCGGTGAGATCGCTCGAGCGTCCCAGGGCGGTGAAGACACGGTCGCGCAGAAGCCACGCGGCGAGGAGACCGCCGACGGCGAGGAGGCCGTAGGCCACGTAGTACCGCGTGCGCTCGCCGGCCCGCGTGGTCGTCCGCATGACCAGCACCGTCACGAGCACGACGCCGACGGCGACGGCCGAGAGGGTCGCGGTGGCGGACCCGGCGCGGACGAAGAGATAACCGGCCAGGAGGAGCCACAGACCGAGCACGGGCCGGCGCGGTGCTCGCGAGGCGATGCGGATGGCGAAGACCACGATCGCGAGCAGGGCGACGTATGCGAGCGCGTTCGAGTTGCCGAAGATGCCCTGGATGCGGCCGCCGTCCAACAGGTTGTCGCGTGACCACAGGACGATGGGGTCGGGGACTCGGCCGACCGGCCGTTCGAAGTGGGGCAGGATCTGACCGCCCCAGACGAGGCTGACCCACAGTTCGAAGACGATCGACAGGCCCAGCATCCATTTGAGAGCGGATGCCAGTGCCCGGACGACCTCGCGCCAGGTCAGGACCGCCCCGACGAAGAGAGCGCCCACGGTCGTGACGATCAGAAGGGCGCCCGTGGTCAGGGTCGCTTCGAGCCAATGCGTCCACAGGATCGAGGCGAGTGCCCACACGATGTAAGCGAGTGCGTACCAGGGCAACCGCCGCCACTGCACCCGAGGTCGGATCGTCGCCCAGAGGATCACCGAGACCAGGAAGCTGACGACGCCGATGATCGCCGCGACCGGTACTCCGAAGGCCAGGGGGAGCGCGGTCCCGGAGAGGGTCACGATGAGGAGGGCGATGCACCACCCGCGCAGCAGGATGTGACTCGTCCGCTCACGCGGCGGGGCTGCCGGGGGCGCCGAGACCGGGTGCGATGAGTGGACGGCCATGGTGACAGCAGGGTATCGCGCGACCCCGTGCGTTCCGCCCCACGGCCTAGGCTGTTCGCGTGCTCGAGACGCTTGCGAACGCCCCCCGCGACTACTCCTGGGGTTCTCCCACGGCCATCCCCGAGTTGCTCGGGCGCACGCCCACAGGGGCGCCGGAAGCCGAGATCTGGTTCGGCGATCATCCGGGGAGTCCCGCGCTCCTGGGCGACGGTCGAACCCTCGCGGACGCGCGGGCGCAGTCCGGCGAGCCGCCACTTCCCTTCCTGCTGAAGATCCTCGCGGCGGCGTCGTCGCTGTCGATCCAAGCGCATCCCGACCTCGCCCAGGCGAAGGCCGGCTTCGCCGCGGAAGAGGAGGCCGGCGTTCCCCGTGACGCGACGGAGCGCATCTACCGCGACGACAACCACAAGCCGGAGATCATCGTCGCGCTGAGCGAGCGCTTCCGCGCCCTCGTCGGGTTGCGCCCCGTCGCCGACACCGACCGTCTGCTCGCGGGCCTCGGCCAGGCATCCGGCATCCTTGAACTGCGGAGGGAGCTGGCGGCTGCCGCCCCGCGCGACGCGCTCCGTTCGCTCATCGAAGCGGTCCTCACCGGGCGCGCGGAGGGTGTCGTGGCAGACGTCTCGGCCGCTCTCCGGGATGCCGACGTTCCCGGGTTCGCCGAGGAGCTCGATGTGCTCCGTGCCATCGTCCGGGACTTCCCGGGTGACCCCGGCATCGTCGTCGCCCTTCTCATGAACCTCGCCGTGTTGCAGAGGGGCGAGGCCGTCTTCGCTCCCGCGGGCGTCCTCCACGCCTATCAGGACGGGCTCGGTGTGGAACTGATGGCGGCGAGCGACAACGTGCTCCGGGGCGGCCTCACGCCGAAGCACATCGACGTTCCCGAGCTCATGCGGATCGTGGACACCGAGCCCGCCCCCGCCGCTGTCCTGACGCCCGTCCACGACGGGGCGGCGGAGATCTTCGACGTCGGCGTCCCCGACTTCCTCCTGACGCGTCATCACGCGGCGGGCGCACCCGTCACGGTCGCGGTCGACGGTCCCGCGATCGTGCTCGCGACCGAGGGGCGGATCGCCGTGACCGGTGGCGCGACCCGCGTACACCTCGCCCCGGGAGAGGCGGCCTACGCACAGGATGAGGACGCGCTGGTCCTGGACGGGGTCGGCGTCGTCTACATCGCGCGGCCCGGTCGTCGCCGCTGAGCCGAGCGACACGCCGGTGACCTCAAGAAGATTCAATGTCGGGTTGAGGGTTTACGATTTGCGACTTGACCGGAGCGAATCACACGGGTGTAATTAGGCATCGGCCGTACCGCGGCGAGTGTCTACAGGTGGGAGAGCAAGATGACGGGTTACCGTTCCGGCGTTCCCGAGAATTGGTTCGTCGACCCGGTGAACCTCGGTGTCCCCGGCGTCCGCCGGCGTATCGACACCGATGAGGACACCGCTCTCGCGTGGCAGGCGGACGCGTTGTGCGCGCAGACCGATCCGGAGGCGTTCTTCCCCGAGAAGGGCGGCTCGACACGCGATGCCAAGCGCATCTGCACATCCTGCGACGTCCGCGGCGAGTGCCTCGAATACGCGCTCCAGAACGACGAGCGGTTCGGCATCTGGGGCGGCCTGAGCGAGCGGGAGCGCCGCAAGCTCAAGCGGCACGCTTCCTGACGCGATCCGCGCCACCCCGCCCGTCCTCCCCGCGACGGTCGGCACGCGACCTAGGCTGACCTGGTCATGCCCGCCCGAGTACACGCGATCCTCGTCGTCCGCCCCCACGGACGCGGCCCCACGGATCTCCATCTGAGCCGCACCCTGCGCGCGCTCGCCGCCCAGACGCGGCGCGTCGACGCGCTCACCGTCGTGCTGTGCGGTCCCGACGACGCGCTCAGGAAGCTCGCGTCCGAGTCCGGGGCCGAAGCCGTCATCGTCACCGGGCGAGCGACCGGGTTCGCCGATGCACTCCGACTCGCCAGCCGGCGTGTCACTGGCGATGCCGTCTGGTTGCTGGCGCAGGACACGGCCCCGGCTCCGGATGCGCTCGCGCGGCTCGCCGGCGCACTGGAGACAGCGCCGTCCGTTGCGCTGGCGGCGCCGAAGCTGGTCTCGTGGGATGACGCGAGTCGCATCGTCTCGCTCGGCGTCACCGTGACGGGCACCGGCCGCACGGTGGGCCTGGCCGACGGGGAGCTCGACCAGGGCCAGCACGATACCGGCGAAGACGTCCTCGGATCGGACATCCGCGGCGTCCTCGTGCGCTCCCAGGTGTGGCGCGACCTCGGCGGCGTCGACCCGGGCCTCGCCGGCGCGGACGAAGGGCTCGACCTCGGCATCCGTGCCCGTCTGTACGGCGGACGCGTCGCGCTCGCCCCGACCGCGCTCGTGGCCGTCGCCGGCGACGGCGTCGCCGGCGCTCCGACGGGTCGCTCCGCGGGAGCGCGCGGGCGTCGTCTCTATGCCGAACGCAAGGCGCAGTTGCATCGCCGGCTGGCCTACGCGCCGGCGCTCGCCGTCCCCTTCCACTGGCTGAGTCTGCTCCCGCTCGCGCTGTGGCGCACTCTCGGTCATCTGCTGGCGAAGAACCCCGGCCGCATCGGGCCGGAGTGGGTGGCGTCCGTCGTGGTGCTGTTCGGTCTCGCGCCCGTCGTGCGCGCGCGTCGCGCCATCCGCCGTCACCGTTCTGCGTCGTGGTCATCCCTCGCGCCCCTGCGCATCGGGCGACGCGACCTGCGGGAGCGTCTCGAGGACGAGGCTGATGCCGCTGCCTCCCCTCGAGAGGATCTGCACTTCTTCAGCGGCGGGGGCGCGTGGCTCGTCCTCGGTGCGCTCGCGACGTCGGTCCTGGCGTTCGGCGCCCTCCTGGCGTGGCCCGTGCTCGGCGGCGGCGGACTCGTGCCGCTGCGCAGCGGCATCCTCGCACTCTGGACGGATGCCGCCTACGGCCCGCGCGCACTCGGGTGGGACACCGTGGGTCCCGCCGACCCGTTCGCCGCCGTCGTGGCCGCCCTGGGGTCGCTGGCACCGTTCGCCCCGTCCCGTGCGCTCGTCATCCTGTGGGTCCTCGCGCTGCCCTTGGCCGCCCTCGGCGGCTGGTTCGCGGCGACGCGCGTGACCGCTCGTCCCATCCTGCGCGCCGCCGCGGGGTTCGCCTGGGCAGTTGCGCCGATGTTCCTCGCAGCGCTGGTCGAGGGCAGGCCGGCCGCGGTCATCCTCCACCTGGCCTTCCCGTGGCTGATCTACACCGCGGTGGCCGCGAGACGCTCGTGGAGCAGTGCGGGACTGGCATCGATCATCCTGGTGGTGGTGCTGGCGTGCGCCCCCTCCCTGGGACCGGCGCTCATCGTGCTCTGGGTCGGGGGACTCGTGCTGGCGATCTCGACACGCCGCGGACGGGGCGCCGGTCGCATCGCCTGGCTCGTCGTGCCGTCCGTCGCCGTCTTCCTGCCCCTGACCTGGTACCACCTCACCGTGGGCGACCCGCTCGCCGTCTTCGCCGACCCCGGACGTCCGCTCGCCGTCGCCGGTGGCACCGGGGGACTCCTGCCCACGGTGCTCTTCGCGTTCGGGTTCCCCTCGACGGACGGCGTCGGCTGGGCGCAGTTCCTCGGCGAAGGCGACCGGGCCTGGTGGGTGGCAGCGTTCACCGCACCGGTCGTCGTCCTCGCGCTCCTCGGCCCCGTCCTCGGTCGTCTGCTCCCGGCATCCGTCGCCCTCATCGCGGGCGTCCTCGGCGTCGCGACCGCCGTCGCCGGGTCCGGCGTCGCCCTGACCGCGGGAATGTCCGGGGCCGTCCCGATCTGGCCCGGCAGCGGACTCTCGCTCGCGTGGGCGGGTCTCGTCCTGGCCGCGGTCGCCGGGCTCGACGGACTGCGACGTGTGGACGCCCTCGTGCCTGTGGCGGCGTCGCTCATCATCGCGTTCCTCGCCGTCGGCGCGGTGCCCGCGCTGACGGCCGTCGTCCGAGGGCAGTCCGCTCTCACCGACGGGCCCTCGAGCACACTTCCCGCCTACGTGCAGACCGCGGGCAGCGAAGGGGAACGCGACGGCGAACAGACCGCCACGCTCGTCCTCACGGTGCAACCGGATGCCGCCTACTCCGCGTCGGTGGTCTGGGGTGCGAGCGAGACGCTCGGTGGACAGACGACGCTGCAGTCGACGCGTCCGGAACTGACCGGCGGTGACCGGGAACTCGCCCATGTGACGGCCGATCTCGTCTCGACGACGGGTGGCGACGTCGTCCCCACCCTCGCTCGACACGGCATCGCGTACGTCCTTCTCGAGCGAGCCCCCCGCGAGAGCGACCTCGCCCGGGCGGGCCGACTCGGTGCCCAGAATCTGCTGAACCAGCGCGCCGATCTCGTGAGCGTCGGCGAGACGGCCCGCGGCACCCTGTGGAGTGTGAAGGGCGCCATCGCCGAGCGCACCGTCGACGACGCATCGGGACCGATGTCGGTCCGGGTGGCGCTCCTGCAGCTCGGCGTGATCGTGGTAGCGCTCCTCCTGGCGGTTCCCACCCGGACGAGTCTTCGAGCGGGACGACGTCATCCGCGCATCATCGGCCAACGAGACGCGCTCGCTGTAGAGAGGAGCGGCTCGTGACGACCGCCCGCCGGATCCGTCGGGGCGTCGGGGCTGTCGTGAGCGTCCTCGTCGTCGTCGGCACGTTCGTCCTCGTGACGACACCCTTCCCCGAGATCGCGCGACCCACGCTGTCGCTCACGACCAGGCCCGAGGCCGCGACGTCCGTCCTATCCTGCGCCGGGCCGGTGTTCGCCGCCGGTCGGAACTCCGAGGACGCCGCCGCAGTGCAGGTCGCAGCGCCGCAGAGCGTTGTGTCGGCGACCTCCGCGGGCGCCTCCGCGCCGGCCCAGGGGCAGGTCGCGTCTGCGGTGCCCGACGGTCCGCCCGTGGAATCGTTCTCGGCCGCTCCCGTCGACCGGATGCGGACGGACATCGCCGCTGCGGGTTCCTCCCGGGTCGACGCCGATGACCTGGCCGGCTTCGCTGCCTCGGCCTGCACGCCGCCTGCCATGGAGACGTGGCTCTCCGCCGGCAGCGGTCTGACGGGCGCCGCCGACCTGGTGGTCATCGCGAACCCGGGGGACGTCGCCGCTCGCGTAGATCTCACCGTCTTCGCGTCCGGCGGCCGGACCGCGCCCGAGGCGGGAGCGGGCATCCTGGTGCCGCCTCAGCAGCAGCGCATCGTCCCGCTCGCGTCCCTCGCGCTGGGGGAGACGAGTCCCGTCGTGCTCGTCTCCGCCACGCAGGCCCCGGTGCAGGCGACGCTTCAGTCCAGTCTCACCCGCACTCTCGTGCCGGTCGGCGTGGATCAGGGGGGAATGACGGGTCTGCCGCGCGCGCAGCAGACGATCCCTGCGTTCAGCGCGGTCGGTGAGGGCGAGGAGCCCACCGACACGGCGGTGCGACTGCTGGCACCCTCCGACGACACGACAGCGTCCGTGTCGGTGACGCCCGTCGGCGGGAAGACGCCCGCCGCGTCGTTCCCCGACCTGGCGCTGACCACGGGCGTGCCGATCGAGATCGACATGGACAAGCTGCCGCAGGGGAGGTACCGCGTGGACATCGACGCCGGCGCCCCCGTCGTGGCCTCGGTCCACGCGTCGACCGGAGCGGATGCCGGATCCGACTTCGCCTGGTACGGGACGGCCGACGACATCCGGGTCCCCTCCCTCCTCGCCGTCGCGCAGGGACCGCAGCCGCAGCTCGCGATCGTGAACCCGGGGGCGCGGGAGGTCGCCGCCGTGCTCACGGGCGACGCGGGCGCGGGTGAGCCCCGCGAGGTCCGGATCCCGGCGGGAGGGTCGGCGTCGGTCGACCTGCGCGCGGGGGGCGTCTACCGGCTGGACCCCGCCGGCGGAACCCTGCGCGCGAGCGTCACCTTCACTGCTCCCGATGCGATCGCGGGCTACCCCGTCGTCCCGGCCGACGCGGCTGCCGCGCCCGTCGTGGTGCGGCCGCGCTGAGACTCGGCCCGCATCGTCGCGTCAGAAGCGGAAGCGGTCGGGACCCAGGTCCCAGGGATCGCGGTCCAGGTATTCCGCGGCGGCGCGGAAGACGCAGCTCTCGATCATCATGCGGCGGTGCAGGTCGTCGTTGCGATGGAGCCGCGCGAGCCGTTCGATGGGCAGGCGGAAGAGGATGATCCGCTTCTGCTCGCTCTGGACCTCCCAGCGCGGGATGCCGTCCTCGTCGGACGCGTCCGGCATCCACCCGATGTCGAAACGGACCTCCCGGAGTTCGGGCCAGGCGCTCCGGAGGAACTCGACGGCCGTCGTGACGGTCAGATCGAACTTCTCGGCGCGGGTTTCGATGGCTGGCAGTGGGGGCCGGACGACGGAGCTGCGATCCAGGCGGCCGTGCCGGCCGTGACGGTCGGGCCTAGGGGTCGTGCGAGCGCGTCGCCTCACCGGTCCACCTCGCTGCGCATGACGCCATCCTAGGCGTCGGCGGGGTGCCCGACGCCGTCCTGCCGGACCGCGATGCCGCCGACGATGAGGGCGAGGGCGGCGGAGAACGCGTCCTCGCTGGGGTGTGCGAACGACGCCGGGGTGATGCTCGCTCCGGGTGCGGCGGCGCCCCAGGCGTCCGCGGACCGGCGCTGTTGCTCGTGGAAGGTGATCCCGACGACGTAGTGCGTGATCGCGTCGGCGACCACGCGCGCCGTGACGGTGTCCTCCCACGCCGAGAGCGCCACGTGCAGGGGGGATGCCACGAGCCCGAGCGCGAGCGAACTCGAGACGACCTCGGCGCCGTCCCGGTGGGCGAGGAGCGCATCGTGCAGGCGGTGGCCCAGGATCGCGGCGGCCTGTCCGAGGCCCTCCGGATCCGACGGCCGGGGCGCGACCGGAGTCAGAATGCGTGCGCTCACGGCGGCCAACAGCTCCTGTTTGCTGGACACGTGCCAGTAGAGGGCGCTCGGCTGGACCCCGATCTCCTCGGCGAGACGGCGCATCGAGAGATCGGGGAGACCGACCCGGTCGAGCAGGTCGACGGCGGCGTCGACGATGTCCTCCTTCGTCCGCCGCGGCGCGCGGGGGGACGGGTTTGAGTCCGGGGGAGTCATGGGGCTACCCTACCTGAACGGTGTTCACGTGAACGCTGTTCAGGAGGATGAGATGACCCGCCCACGCCCGACTCCGCGTCTGGATACGACCGACCTCGCTCGCGCGGCGGTCTTCGCCGGCGTCATCGCCGTGCTCGGGCTGCCCGGCTCGTTCTCCGTCTTCGGCGGAGTGCCCATCACGGCTCAGACGCTGGGGGTCATGCTCGCCGGGGCGATCCTCGGTCCGCTCCTGGGAGCCGTGTCGGTGGCGACCCTGCTCGCGCTGGTCGCCCTGGGGCTGCCCCTGCTCGCCGGAGGGCGAGGGGGAGCGGGCGTCTTCGTCGGACCGACATCGGGCTACCTCATCGGTTGGCTCGTCGGCGTCGTGATCATCGGGCTGATCGTGCACGCCGGCAGACGGCGACCGGTGTGGTGGCGAACCCTCCTCGGCGTGTTCGTCGGCGGCGTCGCCGCCGTGTACGCCTGCGGCATCCCGATCCAGAGCCTCATCATGCGGATCGGCCTGGAGCAGGCGGCGCTCGCCAACCTGGCTTTCGTGCCGGGTGATGTCGTCAAGGCCGTCATCGCGACCGTCGTCGTGGGCGGCCTGGTCCGCGGCTACCCGCGCGCGTTCCGGCGCACCTGGGCACCGCGCGCGGGTGTCGCACGCGAGGCGGCTCCGGTCCGGTGACGAGCGCCGTCAGACTCGCCGCGGTGTCGGTCCGGTTGGCCGACGCCGACGTCCTCCACGACGTCGACCTCGCGTTCGACGCCCGGACCGTCGCCGTTGTGGGCGACAACGGCTCGGGCAAGTCGACGCTCGCCCGGCTCATCGGCGGACTCGTGCGGCCGACGCGGGGGAGTGTCGAGGTCTTCGGTCTCGACTCGGTGAGGGATGCCGCGGCCCTCCGTCGCCGCACCGCCATCGTCTTCAGCAATCCCGACGCGCAGATCGTCATGCCGACCGTCGCCGAGGACGTGGCCTTCTCCCTTCGCGCCGACCGGCTGTCCCGAGCGGAACGGGACGCGCGCGTGGCGACCGCGCTCGAAGAATTCGGTCTCGCTGACCTCGCCGACCGGCCGGCGTTCGAGCTGTCGGGCGGTCAGAAGCAACTCCTCGCCCTGTGCGGGGCCTTCGTCCGGCGCCCGGACATCGTGATCGCCGACGAGCCGACCGCCTTCCTCGACGGGCGCAACGCCCACATCGTCTCCGGCCATCTCCTCGGCGATGTCGGGCACCGTCTCGTCGTCGTGACGCACGATCTCGACCTCGCCGCGCGGTGCGACATCGCCATCCGGATGCAGGCGGGGCGCGTCGCCCAGGTGGGCGCGGCGGCGGACGTCGTCGCGGCGCATTCCGCGAGCTGGCGATGCTGACCATCTATCGCCCGGGAACGGGGCCCTGGCATCGGATGCCGGCGGGACCGAAGGCACTGGCCCTCCTGCTGCTCGTCTTCGGCGTCTCGCTCCTGCCGTCAGCCTGGCCGGCCGCGGCGGTCGCAGCCGGTGCGTGCGTCGCCTGCTACCTCATCCCCGGCGTGGGTATGGCGGAGCTCGGTCGTCAGGTGTGGGCGCTCCGCTGGCTCGTCGTGGTGGCCTTCGGCCTCCCGTGCATCTTCCTCGGGGTCGAGGCCGCGGCTGTCGGAACCGTTCGGATCGTCGCGGCGGTCTCGCTCGCGGCGCTCCTCGCCCTGACGACTCCGGTCGCCGCTCTCCTCGACGTCGTCGAGCGGGCGTCGGCACCGCTGCGGGTCCTCGGCGTGGACGGCGCCCGTGTCGCCCTCCTGCTGGTCGTCGCCCTCGGCACCGTGCCGACCCTCGCCCGCCTCGCACGTGAGGTCCGTGACGCACAGCGCGCGCGGGGCGCGCGCGGCATCCGGGTCTTCGTGGTTCCCTTCCTCGTGCTCGCGCTCCGTCATGCGGACGACCTCGGGGACGCGCTCACGGCCCGCGGGGTGCGCTGAGTCCGGCGCGGCTTCCCACCGGCGCCGGATCGCGCCGATAGCGTGGAGCCGATGCTCGACAGACTCTGCTCCAAGGTGGGCTGCGCCCGTGAGGCCGTCACGACCCTGACCTACGACTACGGCGACCAGATGGCCGTCCTCGGCCCGCTCGGTGCGGGGAACGACCCGCACGCCCACGATCTCTGCGCCATCCACACCGGCCGGATGTCGGTTCCCAAGGGGTGGGTCGTCGTCCGTCACGAGACGCTCCGCGTCTGATCCTGCATGGGGGATGGGCGCGTGCCCGCTCCTGTGGAGCCGACACGCCCGACGCGCTCCTCTTTTGATCGGATCAAAAGAGGAGCGTAGAGTGGGGGCATGACCGATCTCGCCGCGGACCCCGCCGTCGCCCTGCGCGATGCGGGCCTGCGGGTGACCGAATCGCGCCTCGCGGTGCTCGCCGCGCTCGCCGCCCACCCGCACGCCAGCGCGGACGCCGTCTTCGCGGAAGTGACCGGGGCGCTGCCGAAGGCGAGTCGTCAGTCGGTCTACAACGCGTTGAACGACTTCGCGGATGCCGCGATCGTCCGCCGCATCGAGCCGGCCGGCCAGCCCATGCTGTTCGAGCTCCGCGTCGACGACAACCACCATCATCTCGTGTGCACATCGTGCGGTCGTGTGCAGGACGTCGACTGCGCCGTCGGCGCCGCGCCCTGCCTGCATCCCTCCGACGATCACGGCTTCAGGATCGCCTCCGCCGAGGTGACCTACTGGGGCCTCTGCGGCGACTGCGCGGCCGACGCCGCCTCCTGACACCTCCTCCTCCTCTCACCCACCCGAACGGAAGGATCACCATGAGCGACCGTGACCCCCAGGCCGAGCCCATCGGCGCCGAGACCACCGACGTCGACCAGGCCGTCACCCCCATCGACACCCCGGTCGATGAGCGCGGCGACGGCGAGACCCGGCCGCGGGAGAACACCGCTGACGCGTGCCCCGTCATCCACGCCGCGCCCGGCGCCGACCGTGCGAACCACGGCGGCCAGCCGCATCCGACCGTCGGCACCGCCAACCAGGTGTGGTGGCCGAACCAGCTGAACCTGCGCATCCTCAAGAAGAACCCGGCCGTGGGCAACCCCGTCGGCGAGGCATTCGACTACAAGGCCGCCTTCGAGGGCCTCGATCTGGCCGCCGTGAAGGCCGACATCGCCGAGGTCCTCACCACCTCGCAGGACTGGTGGCCCGCCGACTTCGGCAACTACGGCCCCCTCATGATCCGCATGGCCTGGCACTCCGCCGGCACCTACCGCGCGACCGACGGTCGCGGCGGCGGCGGCACCGGCCAGCAGCGTTTCGCGCCGCTCAACAGCTGGCCCGACAACGTCAACCTCGACAAGGCGCGCCGCCTGCTCTGGCCCGTCAAGAAGAAGTACGGCCAGTCGCTCTCGTGGGGCGACCTCATGATCCTCGCCGGCAACGTCGCGCTCGAGACCATGGGCTTCGAGACCTTCGGCTTCGGCGGCGGACGCCCCGACGTCTGGGAACCGGACGACGACGTGTACTGGGGTCCCGAGACCACGTGGCTCGCGGACGAGCGATACAGCGGTGACCGCAACCTCGAGAAGCCCCTCGCGGCGGTCCAGATGGGTCTCATCTACGTGAACCCCGAGGGCCCGAACGGCGAGCCCGATCCGCTGAAGTCCGCTCGCGACATCCGCGAGACGTTCGGCCGCATGGGCATGGACGACGAGGAGACCGTCGCGCTCATCGCCGGTGGGCACACCTTCGGCAAGACGCACGGTGCCGCGCCCGACACGAACGTCGAGGACAATCCCGAGGCCGCCGGACTCGAGCAGCAGGGCCTGGGCTGGAAGAACAACCACGGCACCGGAAAGGGCGACGACACGATCACCTCGGGACTCGAGGTCACGTGGACCTACCACCCGACCCGGTGGGACAACGAGTTCTTCCACATCCTCTACGCCTACGACTGGGAGCTCATGCGCAGCCCCGGCGGCGGGCACCAGTGGCGTCCGAAGAACGGCGCCGGCGCCGATATGGTGCCGCTGGCCCACTCCGACGGGCGCCGCGAGCCCCGCATGCTGACGAGCGACCTCGCCCTGCGGATGGACCCGGCCTATGACGAGGTCTCGCGCCGCTTCAAGGACGACCCGGTCGCCTTCGGCGACGCATTCGCCCGCGCCTGGTTCAAGCTCACCCACCGCGACATGGGGCCCGTCGCCCGCTACCTCGGCCCCGAGGTGCCGCAGGAGGAGCTCATCTGGCAGGACCCGGTGCCCGCGGTCGACCACGAGCTGATCGACGAGGCGGATGCCGCCGTCCTCACCGAGCGCATCCTCGCGACCGGTCTCACGGTCTCCCAGCTCGTCTCGACGACCTGGGCCGCGGCATCCACTTTCCGGGGCAGCGACAAGCGCGGCGGCGTCAACGGTGCCCGGATCCGCCTCGAGCCGCAGAAGGACTGGGAGGTCAACAACCCGGAGCAGCTGCAGACGGTCCTCGCGGCACTCGAGGACGTGAAGGCGGCGTTCGACGCCGAGCAGCAGGGCGGCAAGAAGGTCTCGCTCGCCGACCTCATCGTGCTCGCGGGCAACGCTGGTGTGCAGAAGGCGGCGAAGGATGCCGGTGTGGAGATCTCCGTGCCGTTCCGCGCCGGCCGTACCGACGCGACCCAGGAGCAGACCGACGTCCACTCCTTCGGCTACCTCGAGCCGGTCGCCGACGGCTTCCGCAACTACTACGGACCGAACGCGTTCCTGCCCGCGGAGCACCACCTCATCGACAAGGCGAACCTGCTGACCCTCAGCGCACCCGAGATGACGGTGCTCGTGGGTGGCCTGCGCGCGCTGGGCGCGAACTGGGACGGTTCGTCCCACGGCGTCTTCACGGACCGGCCGGGGGTGCTCACGAACGACGTGTTCGTGAACCTGCTCGATCTCGGTTCGACGTGGACCCCGCTCGACCCGGGCTCGCACGCCTTCCGCGGCGTCGCGTCCGACGGTTCGCAGATCGGCGTCGGCACCCGTGCGGACCTCGTGTTCAGCTCCAATTCCGAGCTGCGCGCGATCGCCGAGGTCTACGCGTCCGATGACGCCGGCGAGAAGTTCGTCCGCGACTTCGTCGCGGCCTGGACGAAGGTCACCGAGCTCGACCGGTTCGACCTGCACGCCTGACCGGCGCCTCGACCACGACGCACGGCCCCTCCGTCACCGGAGGGGCCGTGCGTCGTCCGGGCGGGAGCGGCCGCCCGTCGGTTACTGTGGACTCACCCGTGGGCGGAGCACCGGCATCCGCTGACCCCGAAGGACGACATCGGCTCTATGACATCGCGCATCCTGGTTGTCGACGACGACACCGCTCTGGCAGAGATGATCGGCATCGTGCTGCGCACCGAAGGCTTCGACGTGGCCTTCTGCGCCGACGGTGCGGCTGCCGTCGACGCGTGGCGCGAGGAGCGTCCCGACCTGATCCTGCTCGACCTGATGCTCCCCGGGATGGACGGCATCGAGGTGTGCACGCGGGTGCGTGCCGAATCCGGCATCCCGATCATCATGCTGACCGCCCGCACCGACACCGCCGACGTCGTCCGGGGTCTGGAGTCAGGCGCCGACGACTACATCGTCAAGCCCTTCAACCCGAAGGAGCTCGTCGCCCGCATCCGCACCCGGCTGCGGCCCACCGCCGAGGCGCAGACCGAGAACCTGCGCATCGGCGACCTGACCGTGGACGTCGCCGCGCACGAGGTCCGTCGGGCCGACGGGGTCATCGCGCTCACTCCGCTGGAGTTCGAGCTCCTCGTCGCGCTGGCCTCCAAGCCCCAGCAGGTGTTCACGCGCGAGATGCTCCTCGAGCAGGTGTGGGGCTACCACTACAAGGCCGACACCCGGCTCGTGAACGTGCACGTGCAGCGGCTCCGCGCCAAAGTGGAGCGCGACCCCGACAATCCGCAGATCGTGACGACCGTGCGCGGTGTGGGTTACCGCGCCGGCGCCGCCGTGTGATCGGCCGGAGGATGCCGCCGTGTCGGTGACGGCTCGCACCGGCACGCACACGGTCGTCCCGGGCTGGCGCGACTGGCGGTCGTGGCAACGACGCATCCGGTTCCTGTGGCGACGGTCGCTGCGGTTCCGGACGCTGTCGGCGACGCTGACCCTCACCGCCCTCACCATCCTCGTGGCGCTCGTCTGGATGTCCCTCGCGATCCTGACCGATCTGTACGAGTCCCGCGCGGAACAGGTGCAGGATGCCGCGCAACGCGCCACGCAGGCTGCGCAGAGCACGTTCGATGCTGCCGTCGTCGACAGCGACCAGGTCGCGCTGCAGGTCCTGATGGACGAGGTGAGGCGGGAGATCCTCTCCCGGCAGGCGGGGACCACGATGCTCGCGGTGTTCCGGATCGACGACGAGCCGTCGGCGATCGCTCCGCAGAACTTCGAGGCGGGCGGGCTCGAGGAGTCGATGATCTCGCCGGAGCTCCGCGAAAGCGTGCGGCTGTCCGCCGACCGGCAGTGGTGGCAGTCCATCGGGCTCCCCGAGGCCGATGGCGGCGAGACGCCCGGGATCATCGTCGGACAGCAGCTGATCGTGCCCGAAGCGGGTGCCTACGAGGTCTACTTCGCCTACGATCTGGGCTCCGAAGCGCAGACGCTCCAGTTCGTGCAGGTGACCCTGTGGGTGGTCGGCGCCGCTCTTCTCGTCCTCATCGGAGGGATCTCGCTCTTCGTGCTGAGGTCGGTGACCGTGCCCATCGCGCAGGCCGCCGAGACGAGCGCCAAACTCGCCGCGGGCGACCTCGCCGTGCGCCTCCCGGTCCGCGGCGAGGACGAGTTCGCGACCCTCGGCCGCTCTTTCAACGCGATGGCCGACAGCATCGAGGGGCAGATCAAGGAGCTCGCCGAGTTGTCACTCGTGCAGCAGCGTTTCGTCTCCGACGTCTCGCACGAGCTCCGCACCCCGCTCACGACCATCCGCCTCGCGGCCGACATGATCAACGACCAGCGCGACGAGTTCGACCCCTCGACCGCTCGCGCCGCCGAGCTGCTGCATGCGCAGGTGCAGCGATTCGAGGTGCTCCTCGGCGACCTGCTCGAGATCAGCAGGTACGACGCGGGGTCGGTTCAGCTCGAGCTCGAGGCGACGAGCCTCGCGCACCTCGCCGAGGACACGATCGAGTCGATGGCCCAGCTCGCGGAGCAGCACGGCAGCGACGTCCGACTGGTGGCGCCCGGCGGCTATTCGCCGGTGGAGATGGATCCGCGCCGCATTCGCCGCATCGTCCGGAACCTGCTCGGCAACGCGATCGAGCACGGCGAGGGCCGTCCGATCGTCGTGACCGTCGACAGCGATCAGCGCGCCGTCGCCCTGGGGGTGCGCGATTTCGGACTGGGCATGAGCGACGCGGACACCGAGCGGGTCTTCGACCGGTTCTGGCGCGCCGACCCGTCTCGGCGCCGGACGATCGGCGGCACGGGCCTCGGGCTCTCGATCGCGCTGGGGGACGCGCGCCTGCACGGCGGCACGCTCGAGGTGTGGTCCGAACTGGGGGGCGGGAGCCATTTCGTGCTGACTCTTCCCCGCCGAGTGGGGGAGCACCTCACCGGCGGATCGCCCATCGAACTCGACCCGCGCGACGACGCCGCGCTCGGAGAGCTCGGGCTCACCCAACCCATCACCCTGCCACCGCGGGAGGAGAGATCATGACCACTCGTCGCACCGTCAGCACGGCGATCGCACTGTTTCTCGCCCTCGTTCTGACGGCGTGCGCGGGCCTGCCCACGGGAGGCCCCGTCCACGTCGGCAAGGCGATCGACGAGGTCGAGGGCCCGCCGGACTTCTCCTACGTGCCCAACAGCCCGGTGAAGGACGCCACCCCGCAGCAGATCGTCGAGGGATTCATCGCCGCCGGTTCCGGGCCACGCGGCAACTGGAAGGTCGCACAGGAGTTCCTGACGACGACGTTCCGTCAGAAGTGGCAGCCGCAGGCGGGTGTCACGGTATACGCGCCCGGTGAGAGTTCGATCTCGTCGTCCGTCGAGAACGAACTCGTGTTCAGCGTCGAGCCGGTCGCGACCGTCGATGCGACCGGCTCCTACCGGCCGGCCGACCGCGGCCGCATCCCGTTCACCTTCTCCCTCGCGAAGGAGCGGGGTCAGTGGCGCATCGCCCAGGCCCCGGACGGGATCATCCTCGACGCCAACCGGTTCGGCTCCGTGTTCCAGAGCTACGACCTCTCGTACTTCGACCGCGGGTGGCGAACGCTCATCCCGGACGTCCGTTGGTTCCCCTCCACCAATCCCGCCACGCGGATCACGGCTGCCCTCGTCTCCGGGTCGCCGAGCCCCTGGCTGGCGGAATCGGTGCGATCGGCGTTCACCGGCGAGGTGACGCTGACCCAGCCGTCCGTCCCGGTGGAGTCCGGGACCGCACAGATCTCGTTCGACCCGTCGATCCGCGATCTGAACCGCGAAACCCTGGCACGCATGAAGACCCAGCTCGAGGCGAGCCTGGCGGGAGCGGGCATCCTCGACGTGCAGATGCTGGTCGGCGATGAGCCCCTCGACGTGACGGCACGCACCACGAGGTCCACGGCGGTGGACGCGCGTCCACTCGTCCTGCGCGACGGGGCGTTCGGCTTCCTCTCGGGGAACGACATCGAGAAGGTCGCGGGTCTCGGCGAGGCATTGGACGATGCGGATCCCGACGCCGTCGAGACGGATGCCGCGCGCACGACGGCCGCGGTGCGCACCGGGAGCGGCGCCATCCTGCGCGTGTCCGCCGACGGCACGCAGACGCAGCTCGACACCCGTGCGGGAATGACGGCGCCCACCATCGACACGTTCGGATACATCTGGACGGTGCCCGAGGATCAACCCGGCGAGGTCGTCGCCTACGGCCCGGACGGCACTGCGCGGAAGGTCCCGGCGGGCTGGGTCGGCGCGACGGAGGTCGCGGCGATGCGGGTCTCCCGCGACGGGGCTCGCCTCGCGGCGCTCGTCCGGGCGGGCGGGCAGTGGTCCGTCTGGGTGGCGGGTATCGTCCGCGACGAAAGCGGTTCCGTGCCCACCTCCCTCGGGCAGCCGCTTCCGGTGGCGAACCTCAGCGGCCGGGGCATCGACCTGTCGTGGATCGACGGGGCGACCATCGCGATCGTGTACGTCGACGGTCAGCAGCGGGTCATCCGCGAGCAGACGGTCGGCGGGCAAGGGACGGAGGTCAGAGGCCCCGACGGCGTCGTCGCGATCTCGGGTGGCAACCAGAGCGGGAGCGTCTTCCTGCTCACCGAGGACGGGAGCCTGTACGCGCAGCGCGGATCGTGGCAGATCCTCGCGTCGGATGTGAGCGTCCTCGCGGAGCAGCAGGGCCTGCCCGGCTGATCCTCCTCCACAGGACGCCTTCGGGGGCGCGCGCCCGCAGAGTGGTGCGGCGATCGCCGCGGAGGTCCGTCGGCGAGCACCGTGGGAGGATGCCGCAGCCCATGGAAACCCGCACTCCGTCACCTCTGCGACGTGCGGTCACGGAGGCCCTCGCCGTCGTGTTCCCCGTCTGCTGCGCGGGGTGCGACCTTCCGGATCTCGATCTCTGCGATCCCTGCAGCGCCGCGCTCCGCCCCGAGCCTCGTTCCCGCCGCCTCGAGGGCGGCCTCGACGTGCGCAGCGCCCTCGTCTTCGACGGTGTGCCTGCCCGGGTCATCCGTGCCTTCAAAGAGGACGGGCGCACATCGCTCGCGGCGCAGCTCGGCGGCGCCCTGCGCGGTGCGTGGCCTCCCGGGACGGAGGCCGTCCCGGTGCCCGTTCCCACCACCCGGTCGTCGATGCGGCGACGAGGATATTCGCCGGTCGCCCTGGCCTGCCGACGGGCGGGCTGGCACCCCTGCGGTCTGTTGCGCGTCACCCGTTCGACCGCTGATCAACGCGCCCTCGGCCGCGACGAACGCGCCGCGAATCTTGCGGGCGTGATGACGGTGGACCGCCGCGCGGCGGCACGTCTCGCCGGGCGCAGCGTCGTGCTCGTCGATGATGTGGTGACGACGGGAGCGACCCTCTCGGAGGCGGCCCGGGCTCTGTTCGAGGCGGGCGTGCACGTGGCGGGGGCCGTCACGATCGCCTCGACGCCGCGTCGGAGCGCGTCCCGGGGGTGAAAGCGGATTCATCGTGAACAGTCCGTGACACGGCGAGGTGACGGCACTACGGTGGGGGGACACAAGGCGAACCGAGGTCCGCCCTTGACCGGGTGGACCGGAACAAGGAGGTCACGATGGAGATCAGTATCGTCGGCGTG
>Ga0207790_1000120_pt1 | contig 31315 bp, 33 predicted proteins | sample HigsolmetaGSP14D_FD_184842 | JGI IMG/M metagenome (GOLD analysis project Ga0207790, IMG submission 184842) | High solid enriched microbial communities from the Joint BioEnergy Institute, USA - SP1-4-D (SPAdes) | ecosystem: Engineered > Bioreactor > SSF (Solid state fermentation) > Aerobic >...
CGAAATGGGAAAACCGATCCACGGGATCACCATGGACCAGGCCTCCACGCAGCGTAATCGGTATATACGCTCTTCCAGCTGATACGGCTTGAGGAAGTCTTCCAGCGCATAGCGGCCAGGCTTGCCGACCTCGCCATCGATCACCACGGACCAGGGCTCGGTTTTCAGGCTGCCAGCATTGGCGGCGGGATCCGACTTGTCGGCACCGAACTCATAGAAGTTGTTGTAGTGGGTGGCGTCGTGGAACGGCGTGATCGCTTCGTCCTTGACGGTGACCGCGTTCCATTTGGTTGCGGCGATACGATCCGCCAGCCAGGCCGGCGCCTTGCCGGGCTCGACATCGGCATAGCGTTCGCCCACCGCCGACTGTGCCCAGGCAGGCACGCTGCTTAGCGCGGCCCCGGCTGCGGCAGCTGACATGAAGGTGCGACGGGAGAGATAGATTGACTCGGGGGTAACATCCGATTCGTTGCACTCGGATGACTGACGCAGCTTGATCAGCATGATGACTCCGCAGTATCGGGACAGACCAGCCCAATAGACTACGGAGTCTGCAGGAAATTACATCACTCCACTGACTTGCGACGACGCAAACGCAGCAGATATTGAATCGGGCCGGATGCCGCGTAGGCCAGGAAGATCAGCAGCAGGATACGCGGCGGATCGCTGAACACCACGGCGAACACCAGCACCACGGCAAGAATCGCCACGAACGGCACGCGGCCTTTCAGGTCGAGGTTCTTGAAGCTGTTGTACTTGATGTTGCTGACCATCAGCATGCCGGCAGCAGCCACCAGGACGGCGACCACGAACGACATGTTGGAGCCCTGGATACCGAAGTCGCTGAATGCCCACACGGTACCGGCGACCACGCCAGCAGCAGCCGGGCTGGCCAGACCGATGAAGTAGCGCTTGTCGACACTGCCGATCTGCGTATTGAAACGCGCCAGGCGCAATGCAGCACCGGCCACATAGATGAAGGCGACCATCCAGCCGACCTTGCCCATGCTGCCCAAGGCCCACTCGAACGCCAGCAGCGCCGGCGCGACGCCAAAGGCGACCATGTCGGACAGCGAATCGTATTCGGCGCCAAATGCGCTCTGGGTATTGGTCAGGCGTGCGACGCGACCGTCCAGGCCGTCCAGCACCATGGCCACGAACACCGTGGCAGCGGCCACGTAGAAGTTGCCGTTCATGGCATTGATGATGGAATAGAAGCCGGCGAACAGGTTCGCGGTGGTGAACAGATTGGGCAGCAGGTAGATGCCACGATGGCGCACCTTGCGCCCCTCGTCGTCATGCCCTTCCTCAATATGCTCGTCGATGGGCAGTAAGCTGTCATCGTCCCGGGACGACTTGGGCTCTTGCGGACGCTCGCTCATGAACAACACCTTGCATCGGATTTGAATTTTCGACCGAGCCGCCGCAAAAGCGTTCGCCCTAACGGCGGCCTGGGTACAGGGCTTTATACCAGAAGCCCGGGCTCGGCTCTTTACCAAAAGCGCCTGGGCAGGCTGGTACTGCGTTAAAAATCGCTTCGGCCTGCGCATTTACAGCGCGTGAGCTGCGCGCCTCGGCGCCTTTTGCCTTGCCTGAGCTTCGCCCGGGGACTGTTCGTACAGCGCCTGAAACGAAAAAACGCGGCCGGGGCCGCGTTCTTCGTGGATCGGTTCGACTCAGTTCTTGGCTTTGTCGACGATCTTGTTGGCCGCAATCCACGGCATCATCGAACGCAGTTGCTCACCGATCACTTCGATGCCGTGAGCAGCGTTGTTACGACGCTTGGCGGTCATCGACGGGTAGCCGGTGGCACCTTCGCTGATGAACATCTTCGCGTACTCGCCGTCCTGGATGCGCTTGAGTGCATTGCGCATGGCCTGGCGGGATTCGGCGTTGATGACTTCCGGGCCGGTCACGTACTCGCCGTACTCGGCGTTGTTGGAGATCGAGTAGTTCATGTTGGCGATACCGCCTTCGTACATGAGGTCAACGATCAGTTTCAGTTCGTGCAGGCACTCGAAGTAGGCCATTTCCGGCGCGTAGCCCGCTTCGACCAGGGTTTCGAAACCGGCCTTGACCAGCTCGACGGTGCCGCCACAGAGAACGGCTTGCTCGCCGAACAGGTCGGTTTCGGTCTCGTCCTTGAAGGTGGTTTCGATGATGCCGGTACGGCCGCCGCCAACGCCCGAGGCGTAGGACAGGGCAACGTTCTTGGCATTGCCGGAAGCGTCCTGGTAAACAGCGATCAGGTCAGGGATGCCGCCGCCTTTGACGAACTCGGTACGCACGGTGTGGCCTGGAGCCTTCGGCGCGATCATGATCACGTCGAGGTCGGCACGCGGAACGACCTGGTTGTAGTGAATCGCGAAGCCGTGGGAGAAGGCCAGAGTGGCGCCTTTCTTGATGTTCGGCTCGATCTCGTTCTTGTACAGCGCGCCCTGGAACTCGTCCGGGGTGAGGATCATCACCAGGTCAGCGGCAGCGACGGCAGACGCCACGTCGGCAACTTTCAGGCCATGGGCTTCAGCCTTGGCAACGGTAGCAGAGCCTTTACGCAGGCCGACGGTAACGTCGACGCCGGAATCCTTCAGGTTGCACGCTTGAGCGTGGCCCTGGGAGCCGTAACCGATGATGGCAACTTTCTTGCCCTGGATGATCGAGAGGTCACAGTCTTTGTCGTAATAAACTTTCATGTTCTTGGCTCTTGTATCGCGAAAGGGATGGGGTGCCGAGCACCGCTACGGGAGTTACCTTAAGTGATCCGCACCATTGCGTAAAATGATATATTCGCAACACAGCATGCCGATATATGAAACGCAAATGGACAGCCACGCCCTCAGTCTCTTTCTTTCCCTGGCCGACAACCTGCACTTCGGCAAGACCAGCCGCGAGCAGCATGTAAGCCCCTCCGCGCTCAGCCGCAGCATCAAGCAGCTCGAGGATGAAGTCGGCGCAGCGTTGTTCGTGCGCGACAACCGCTCGGTGCGCCTGACTCGCGAAGGCCAGCAGTTTCGCCAGTACGCCAGCGAGGTCATGAATGGCTGGCAGGCCATCCGCCAGACATTCAGGCAGGACCAGCTGGTGCTGCATGGCGAGCTGTCGTTGTATTGCTCGGTGACGGCGAGCTACAGCTTCCTGTACGAGATTCTCAGCAGCTTTCGCCAGGACTACCCGCGCATCGAAATGAAGCTGCACACCGGCGATCCGGCCAAGGCCGTCGAGCGCGTGCAGCAGGGCATCGAGGATCTGGCCATCGGCGCGCGCCCGGACAACCTGCCGGCCGGCGTCGAATTCCAGTCGATCACCCGCTCGGCGCTGCGCTTCATCGGCCCGCAAGCACCGCAGCTGTTGAGCGACGAGCAACTGAAGAATCCCGGCGCCGACACCTGGCAGGACGTACCGCTGATCCTCTCCGAGGAAGGCCTGGCGCGAACCCGCACCGACCGCTGGCTCAAGCACCACAACATCAAGCCACGCATCTACGCCCAGGTCAGTGGCAACGAGGCCATCGTCAGCATGGTCAGCCTGGGCTTCGGGATCGGCGTGGTGCCGCAGATCGTGCTGGACAACAGCCCCCTGGCCGCGCGCATCCGCCTCTACGATATCCAGCCGCCATTGACGGCCTACGACATCGGCCTGTTCGCCCTGCACAAGCGCCTCAAGGATCCGCTGATCGCGGCCTTCTGGAATCGCCAGCGCTAACGCTCAAGCCATAAAAAACCCCGCACCAGGCGGGGTTCTTTATTTCAGCGCTGCGCTCAGATGCTCAGCACCTTGTCGCCACGGGCGATCCCGGTGACACCGCTACGCACGGTCTCCAGGATCAACGCCGTGCCGATGGCCTGGATGAAGCTGTCCAGCTTGTCGCTGGTACCGGCCAGCTGGATGGTATAGACGCTCGGCGTCACGTCGACGATCTGCCCGCGGAAGATGTCGGTGGTGCGCTTGACCTCGGCGCGCTGGGCGCCGGTGGCCTTGACCTTGACCAGCATCAGCTCGCGCTCGATGTGGGCGTTTTCCGACAGATCCACCAGCTTGACCACTTCGATCAGCTTGTTGAGGTTCTTGGTGATCTGCTCGATCACGTCATCATGGCCAATGGTGGTCAACGTCAGGCGCGACAGGGTCGGGTCTTCGGTTGGCGCCACGGTCAGGCTCTCGATGTTGTAGTTGCGCTGGGAGAACAGGCCGACCACACGCGACAAGGCTCCCGGTTCGTTTTCCAGCAGCAGGGAAATGATATGACGCATGTCAGGTACGCTCCGTCTTGCTCAACCACATGTCACGCATCGCGCCACCCCGAATCTGCATCGGGTAGACGTGCTCGCTGGTATCCACGGCAATATCGAGGAACACCAGACGGTCCTTGATCGCGAACGCCTCTTCCATCTTCGACTTGAGATCCTTGAGATCCGTGATGCGCATGCCCACGTGCCCATAGGACTCGGCCAGCTTGACGAAATCAGGCAGCGATTCCATGTAGGAGTGCGAGTAACGGCTGCTGTACTGCATGTCCTGCCACTGGCGAACCATGCCCAGGGCGCCGTTGTTGAGGTTGATGATCTTCACCGGCAGGTCGTACTGCAGGCAGGTCGACAGTTCCTGAATGTTCATCTGGATGCTGCCTTCACCGGTCACGCAGGCGACATCGGCATCCGGGAAGTTGAGCTTGACGCCCATCGCGGCCGGAAAGCCAAAGCCCATGGTGCCCAGGCCACCGGAGTTGATCCAGCGGTTCGGCTTGTTGAAGCGGTAGTACTGGGCCGCGAACATCTGGTGCTGACCCACGTCGGAGCTGACATAGGCCTCGCCCTTGGTGACTTCGCACAGCGTCTCGATCACGGTCTGCGGCTTGATGATCGAACCGTCGCCCTCGTTGTAAGGGAACAGGCGGCCACCGCCACGCCACTCGTCGATCTGCTTCCACCAGGTGGTTTGCGCGTCTTTGTCCGGGGTCTGCTCGATCTCCCTGAGGGCGGCGACCATTTCGCTCAGCACGCTGTCCACCGGGCCCACGATCGGGATGTCGGCCTTGACGGTCTTGGAGATCGACGCCGGGTCGATGTCGATATGGATGATCTTGGCGTTCGGGCAGAACTTGGCAGCGGTCTCGCCATTGATGACGCGGTCATCGAAGCGTGCGCCAACGGCCAGGATCACGTCGGCGTGGTGCATCGCCAGGTTGGCGGTGTAGCTGCCGTGCATGCCGAGCATGCCGACGAACTGACGGTCATCGCCCGGGTAGGCGCCGAGGCCCATCAGGGTATTGGTGACCGGTACGTTCAGGGCGCGGGCCAGCTCGGTGAGTTGCGCCGAAGCGCCACCCAGGATAACGCCACCGCCGGAGTAGATGATCGGGCGCTTGGCCGCGAGGAGCATTTCCGCCGCCTTGCGGATCTGCCCCGAGTGCCCACGGGCAGCCGGACTGTAGGAGCGCAGCTTGACCTTCTTCGGGTAGCTGTATTCGAACTTCTGGGTCGGATCACCCATGTCCTTGGGGATATCGACGACCACCGGGCCCGGACGCCCCGATTCAGCCAGGTAGAAGGCCTTCTTGATCACTTCGGGAATTTCCGAAGGATGCTTGATGATGAAGCTGTGCTTCACGATCGGCCGGGAGATGCCGACCATGTCGACTTCCTGGAAGGCATCGGTGCCGACCACGGTGCTGGCCACCTGACCGGAGATGATCACCATCGGGATCGAATCCATGTAGGCGGTGGCGATACCGGTCACGGCGTTGGTCGCGCCCGGCCCGGAAGTCACCAGCACCACGCCGGCCTTGCCGGTGGCACGGGCGTAGCCGTCGGCCATATGGGTCGCCGCCTGCTCGTGGCGAACCAGGATGTGGGTCACTTCCGGTTCTTTGAACAAGGCATCATAGATGTGCAGGAGGGCACCACCCGGATACCCATAGATGTACTTAACGCCTTCGTCACGCAACGAGCGGACGACCATTTCAGCGCCGGATAAAAGCTCCACGTTGTTCACCTCTATTACGCCAGAAAACCGCCCTTTTGCAGGGTCGGCCCGAGTAGGTTTACTGCCAGCAGAGCATGAGCGACTGTGGTCGCCGACTACGTCAGCTACAACTGAGCAAGTATTGGGACCGCCCCTGATGTGTTGCGGGGCTTTCCCACCCAGCGCGAGGTAACGCGTTGCGGGTGTAACGAAAGGTCGGCACGGGTAGCGCCTCATGTCTACTGAGCTGAAGCCAGCTTGCGGCTGACCCCACTACAGCGAGCAACCGATTGTTGATATTCACCACCGGCAAGTCAAGCGATGCGTGACGGAATACGCGATATCCGGCAACCATGCCTTAGCCACCGCCGAGTCGCCGGATCGCCGGATCGCGCCGATGTGAAACAGACCCGCCTGCGCCGAACGCCGATTGGTTATAGTGGCGACCTGCGTTGCAACTTCGCGTTGCCAGTACGTCAATCAGCCGATGCACCCTGCATAAGGACACTCCATGCGCCGCATGATTCTCACCAGCAGCCTGCTGCTCGCCCTGAGTGCGAGCGCCATGGCCGGACAGATCTACAAATGGGTCGACGCCCAGGGCGTCACCCATTTTGGCGAGCAACCGCCCCAGGGCCAGCAATCCACCACGGTCAATCCGTCGGCAGCGCCACCGCCCACCACGACGACCGAAGCGAAGCCGGCGCCGACCTTCGACAGCATCGCCGATCCCGAGCAGGCCGCTGCCGATGCCAAGGTGAAGAAGGAGGTTGCCGCCCAGGAAGCCGAGCGCAAGAAGTACTGCGAAACGCAGCGCAACAACCTGGCGCAGCTGGAGAACAACCCGCGGGTACGCGTGGAGGAGGAAGGTGGGGAAATGCGCCGCCTCGGCGAGGACGAGCGCCAGAAGCGCATCGCCGACGCCAAGCAGGCGATCAAGGAAAACTGCCAGTAACGCTGGATGCTGCGGGCCTTAGCGGCCCGCGCTGATCAGCCGGTCGAAATCGCCTAATGCCTTGAGCAGCGCCGCGGCCTCGTGACTGTCGGCACCATACACCTGCTCGGCCATGGGCAGGATGCCGGACACTGCCGGCAGGTCGGCACCCGCCTCGATGATCGCCTTCATGCGGGGCAGGAAGATCCACTGCAGCCACTGGGAAAAATCCAGGGTATCCACACAGAACGGCTGCTCGCTGGACAGCGCCTCCACGCTGGGCGCGCAGGCCTCCCACAAGCCCTGCACCCGCAGTGCCCGCTCGATCAGCAAGAGCTGATCGGCGATCAGGGCGACCGATGTGACACTCACAGGTTGACCCGAGCCCGCTCACGGGCCTGGGCTGCGCCAGCGGCGTCGCCCTGCTGCTGGCGGGCCTTGGCGATCAGGTCCCACAGGCTGGCCTGCAGGGCCGGACGGCCATTGGCGTAGCTCAGGCCACGGCGAGCAAACTGCTCGGCCTGGGCGGCATCGCCCTGGGCCAGGCGTACTTCAGCCAGGCGGTAGAGCACCTGCGGCTCACGCGGAGCGATCCGCTGGGCACGTTCCAGACTGGACGCCGCACCATTGAGATCACCACCGGTCTGCTGCTGCTGGGCGCTGGTCAGCAACGCCAGCACCGGCCCGTCGAGCTGCTCGTCGGCAGCCAGGCCACCACCGGTATTACCGCTGGGGATACCACTGGGCGTCGACGGCTGCGACGGGGCCGAGTTGCCGTAGCTCGGCGAACCCAATGGCTCGCTGCTCAGCGGCGGCTCGTCGAAGGTCAGCCCGCCACCGTTGGCAGGCGCGCCAGCCGGCGCCGCGTAGGTGTCGATCGGCGCGGACGGCGCACCGCCACCCGGCACCATCACCACCACCCCGGAATCCTCGGGCATGGCTTGGGGCTGCTGCGCTTGCGCGGGGGCATTGTTGTAGCCACCGCCAGGCCGGTCGTCCTGCTCGTAGGCGGAACTACCGGAATCCACAACCGGGATGGAACCACGCGGAACGCTGGCACAACCACCCAGAACCACCGAGGCGGTCAAAACGGGAATCAACCACTTGTTCACGGCAAACCTCTCTTATTCCAACCAGCCTTTCACCCAGTCCATCACCGAGTCGACGGGCGCCTGAATACCACAACCTGTCCCCGGGGCCGGCTCGCTGCCGCGAATATACGGCATCTGCACGGCACCCGGACAATTCTGCGCCGAGCCCTGCCCGGTCGCTGCGTCCACCCAGGCCACCACCACGTTGTCGGGTACCGGCATATCCAGCGGCAGCGGGTCGGCACGGCGCATGAAGCCCGTCCAGGCCTGCAGCGCACCGGTCGCGCCGGTGAACGGCGTCGGGCCGTTATCGTCACGGCCCATCCACACCACGGTCAGCAGATCCTGACTGAAGCCTGCAAACCAGCTATCGCGCGAATCGTTACTGGTACCGGTCTTGCCTGCCAGGGTCAGCGAGCTTGGCAGCTGGCTATAGACAGAACGGCCGGTGCCTTCACGCATGGTGCGTTGCATGGCGTTCTGCAGCAGGTAGATGGCGCCCGCGTCGAAACGCTGTTGAATCTGATACGGATAACGCCGGAGCGGCTCGCCCTCGGCGGTCAGCACGCTGCGAATACCACGCAGCGGGGTGTTGAAGCCGCCATTGGCGATGGTCTGGTACATGCCGGTGACTTCCATCGGCGTCAGCGCGCCAGCGCCCAGCAACATCGACGGATAAGCCGGCCACTGGCGCGACACGCCCAGGCGCTCGAGGGTTTTGAGCACATTCGGCACGCCCAGTTCCAGGCCAAGCTTGGCGGTGGACAGGTTGTAGGAGTGCGCCAGGCCCTGGTACAGGTAAATGCTGCCGTGGGCCTTGCGATCGTAGTTCTGCGGCCTCCACACCTGGCCATCCTGGCCCTTCACCGAGAAGGGTTCGTCCTGGATCCGGGTGGTCAGCGTGTACTGGCTGGGGCGCTCGAGCGCGGTCAGGTAGATGGCCGGCTTGATCAGCGAGCCGATCGGGCGCACGGCGTCCAGCGCACGGTTGAAGCCGGCGAAGCGTGGCTGACGGCTGCCGATCAGCGCCTGGATCTCACCGGTTTCCGGGTTGGTCACCACCATGCCGGCTTCGACCTCGTCGGAGCCCTTGCGGCCGGCCTGGCGCTTGAAGGTTTCCGCCAGCGCTTCCTCGGCCTTGAGCTGCAGGATAGGGTCGAAGCTGGTGAAGATGCGCAGGCCTTCTTCGGTCAAGTCCTCGTCACGGTAGTCCTGACGCAACTGGCGCTTGACCAGATCCAGGAAGGCCGGGAACGAGCCATTGGCCATGCTGCCGCGCTGGGTCACGCCCAGCGGACGAGCCTTGGCGGCGGCGGCCTCTTCAGGCGACACCACGCCCTGCTCGGCGAGCAGGTCGAGAATCATGTTGCGGCGGTTCAGCGCCCGCTCCGGATTGCGGCGCGGGTTGTAGAACGTCGGGCCCTTGACCATGCCGACCAGCAAGGCCACCTGCTCGAGCTTGAGCTCGGACAGCGGCTGGCTGAAGAAGTACTGACTGGCCAGACCGAAGCCATGCACCGCGCGCTGGCCGTCCTGACCGAGGAACACCTCGTTGAGGTAGGCCTCGAGGATTTCACGCTTGTCGTAATGCAGCTCCAGCAGCACCGCCATCATCGCTTCGGTGATCTTGCGGGTCAGGCTGCGTTCGTTGGTCAGGTAGAAGTTCTTCACCAACTGCTGGGTCAGGGTACTGCCGCCCTGGCGCAACTGGCCGGCCGAGGCGTTGACCCACACGGCGCGGGCGATGCCCTTGGGCGATACCCCAAAGTGCTCGAAGAAGTCGCGATCCTCGACCGCCACCAGGGTTTCCACCAGGTAGGCCGGCACCTGATCGAGCTTGATCAGCACGCGGTCTTCCTGGTGCGCCGGGTACAAACCGCCAATCAGCATCGGCTCGAGCCGCGCCACGGCCAGGTCCTTGCCGTCGGCCTTGGTCAGCGAGGCGACGTAGTCACCGGAGAACCGCACATTGACCTGCTGAGCCTGCTCGGCGCTCTCGTAGAACTGGAAGCCGCGCGAATGCAGGGACACATTGTTGCCGGAAACGGCCACGGCGCCCGGGCCATTGGCCACGCTCTCGCGGCGGTAGCCGAGGGCGTCCATTTCCTTGAGCAGGTCGTCCTTGGCCAGCTTCTGGCCGACGAACAGCTCAAGCGGCCTGGCATACACCTTGGCCGGAACGGTCCAGCGCTTGCCGGAGAATTTCTCCTGGACGATGGCATCGAGGTAAACCGCAAAGCCGGCGAACAGCACCAAGCCTACCAAGCCGAGCTTTACAGCCCAGCCCAGCAAGGGGCGCATGCCACGGGGGCGGCGTTTGGAACGGGAGCGGGAAGATCGGGTACGAGTCATGGCGCGGCATTATACGCACTTTACGAAGCGCCGGCAGCGACTGCCAGCGGTTTGCAGTGCGCCAGCGAGGGGCCATAATGCGCGCCTGTTCCCACTTTTAAATGCCAAGGATCGTCCGTGAGCCAAGCCCTGATTACCGCCTTGCAGAACCCGGCCCTTTATCCGCACCCGGTAGACGGTTTCAGGGTCATCGAGACCCATATTTCCTGGGTCGTGCTGACCGGCCCCTATGCTTACAAGATCAAGAAACCGGTCGACTTCGGCTTTCTCGACTTCACCTCGCTGCAGGCGCGCAAGCACTTCTGCGAGGAGGAGCTGCGGCTCAACCAGCGCCTGACCGAGGATTTGTATCTGCAGGTGTTGCCGATCGGCGGCAGCCCCGAGGCACCGCAAATCGGCAGCGACACCACGGTATTCGAATACGCGCTGAAGATGCGCCAGTTCCCGCAGGAGCAGTTGCTGGCCCAGGTGCAGGCCCGCGGCGAGCTCAATGAAACCCATATCGACGCGCTGGCCAAGCAGATTGCCGAGTTCCACCGCGACACCCCCGTGGTGCCCGCCGACCACCCGCTGTGCAACGCCACCGCCATCGTCGCCCCGCTGCGGCAGAACTTCGAGCAGATTCGCCCGATGCTCAGCGACAAGGCCGACCTGCAGCAGCTCGACGCCCTGGAAGCCTGGACCGAGACCAGCCTGGAGCGTCTGTGGCCCGACCTCGAAGCGCGGGCGCGGGATGGTTTCATCCGCGAGTGCCATGGCGATATCCACCTGGGCAACGCGACCTTGCTGGACGGACGCGCCACGCTGTTCGACTGCATCGAATTCAACGAGCCCTTCCGCTTCACCGATATCGCCCTGGATACCGCCTTCCTGGTCATGGACCTGGAAGACCGCGGCCTCAAATGCCTGGCCCGCCGCCTGCTCAACGGCTGGCTGGAGCACACCGGTGATTACGCCTCGCTCAAGGTATTCAACCTCTACAAGACGCACCGCGCCCTGGTGCGCGCCAAGGTCGCGCTGTTCCGCCTCGGCCAGGAGCAGGATGCCGTGCAACGTGCGGTGATCCTGCGCCAATACCGCGCCTACGCCAGCCTCGCCGAAAGCTACAGCGCCATTCCCGCGCGCCTGCTGGCGATCACCCGCGGCGTGTCTGCGGTCGGCAAGAGCCAGGTCGCGCTGCGCCTGGTGGAGGCGCTGGGCGCGATTCGCATCCGCTCCGACGTCGAGCGCAAGCGCCTGCTGGGCCAGCAGAACACTGCCGAGGTGAATGCCGGGATCTATAGCCAGGACGCCAGCGATACCGTCTACCAGCACCTCAACACGTTGGCCGATCTGGCCTTGCACGCGGGTTACCCGGTGGTGCTGGACGCCACCTTCCTCAAGCGTCCGCAGCGCCAGGCCGCCCAGCAGGTTGCCGACGACACCGGTGTGCCCTTCCTGATCCTCGACTGCCACGCGCCGGACGCGGTGCTCGCCAGCTGGCTGCAGCAGCGCCAGCTGGAAGGCAGCGACCCGTCCGACGCGACCCTGGCGGTAATCGAGGCGCAGCGCGCCGGCCAGGATCCGCTGGAGGAAGCCGAGCTGCCCTACTGCAAGCGCGTGGACACCCCGGACAGCGCCAGCCTGGCCGAACTGGTCAGCGCGGTTCGCCAGCGTTTCCCCAGCCTCTGACGGCTGGCCAGCGGCGCGACAAAGCTCTTCTATACTGGCAGTAAGCCTCCCCCGGACGACTGCCACCATGAGCCAACCGCGCCAGCTGGACACCCCGCTCTACCGACTGCTGCACAATGACGACGTCGCTGCCTTCAACCAGCAGCGACCCAAGGGCGAACCCATCGACCTGAGCGGTGGTGACTTCCGCGGGCTCGACCTGCGCAGCATCGATGCCGAGGGCATCGACTTCACCGATGCCTATTTCCGCGGCGCCGATCTGCGCGGCGTGGACTTTCGCAACGCACAGCTCGAAGGTGCCAGCATCGCCCATGCGCAGATATCGGGCGCCTACTTCCCGGTCGAACTCAGCGCCGACGAAATCCTCATGTCGATGAATTTCGGCACCCGCCTGCGCTATCGCACCCATCCCAACCACCTGTAGCAGCCTGTAACGCGAGATCGCAGCAGTGCCGCCATGCCGCGCCTACACTTTTGCGGTGGCGGCACGGGGCATCGCGGCGCAAACGCGGCAGGAGGAGATGGCGTGAACGACGAATTGCAGACCCTCAAGAACCTCGGCAAGACCTCGTCGCAGTGGCTGCACGCGGTGGGCATTCACAGCGCCAGCGACTTGCGCAGGCACGGGGCCGTCGAGGCCTATCGGGCGGTTCGCGCCCGCGGCTTCCGCGCCTCCAAGGTACTGCTCTACTCCATCGAAGGTGCACTGCTGGACATTCACTGGAGCGAGCTCTCGCCGACGCGCAAGGAGAGCCTGAACCTGCAACTGGAGGCCGCCGCCACCGGTGACTGAACCCAGGAGGCCGGACGAGCCCTGGAACAGGCGCTGGTTCACAAGCCCCAGCGAGACCGATTTACCTGGAGCGCGGCGAGTATTATCGTTTCAGGGATTTTCGTGCGCATCCAGCACGAGCAGCCCAAGGAATCACCATGTATCTACTCGGGGAACAACCGGCCTACGCCGACCAACTGATCAGCCGCTTGCAGAGCATCCCCGGAAAACTACTCGACGGGCTCAGCCCCTGCGGTGAGCCGCTGCAGGTCGAGCGCAGCGAGAACCTGGCGAGCGACCTGCCCAGCAACCAGCTGTTCATCATCGATAACGGCCTGCTGCATGCGCTGGTCGACGAGCGTCCGCTGTTCTACCTGCAGGAAGGCGACCTGGTCGGGCTGCGCCAGGGTATCGACCTGCCGAGCTGCCGCTACACCAGCGACGAGCCGCTGACACTGATCCCCTACTCGCGCAGCGAGGTGTTCAAGCACATCTATGCCGACGAACCGCGCCAGGAGCTGTTCATTCAATATCTGGTCGGGCATACCGCACTGCTCTCCGATGCCCTGGCACGCCTCAAGCAACCCGAGATTCGCCCAGCCACCGGCTTCAAGCATTTCGCCAAGGGCGATGCACTGATCAACCAGGGCGACGAAGCCGACCATGTGTTCATCATCATCGACGGCCACGCCGAGGCGTTCGTCGATGGCATGAAGGTCGGCGACGTGCAGAAGGACGAAATCTTCGGCGCCATGGCCGTGTTCACCAACGAGAAGCGCAGTGCCACGGTGATTGCCAGCCAGGCCTGCACGGTGATGGTGATCCCCAAGGATCAGTTCCTCAGCCTGATGGAAAGCAACCCGCGCATCGCCCACAGCCTGGTCGAAAGCATGGCCAGGCGCATCGACCTGCTCAACAAGGAAATCACCGGCCTGCGCCAGCCAGGCTGAGAAGATCCGCCCCGCTCCCGAGAACCCGGCCACGTGCCGGGTTCTGCGTTCAGGCAGACCGCAAATCGCGATGAGGACGATCGATAAAAATAATTTCCATAGCGCAGTTGACTATGTAATGAGAATTGCTATTATTTGCATCAGCTGATCGCGAGATCGGTCGATAAGCTCAAGAGCCCTAGGTCGGACTCTTCAGGTTATCTCCTCATCAGGCTAATCACGGTTATTGACCCGGCACTTTGCCGGGTCTTTTTTTGCCTGGGCAAAAGTGCGGGCGCAACGATCTTTCATTGAGCGGCGTCATGGCATTTACATGAACACCGGCTAGACTGTTTCCACCCTCACCGGGAGACAGGTCGATGGACATCCAGATCCGTGCGTCGCAAGGCCTACGCGGCACCTGCTGGCAGGTGTGCCTGGGCCAACACCAGGTCAATTTCCGCAGCGAAGAAGAAGCGCGTCAGTTCGTGGCGACGCTGCAGGCTCGGGTACAGGCCCCGCACCCGTTGCCCGCCGAGCAGCGCCTGGCCAGCTGAGCCTCAGCCCACCGGGTGCCCAGCGCGCCGCTCCGCCCAGCGGGTGAGGCGTGAAGCGCCCACCGCCAGCACGCCGCAGCTGAAGATGACCAGCGCCATGGGTACCGCGCTGCCGTCATGCAGCACGCCGACCATGGAGGCCGCGCTCGCCGCGATGGTGAACTGCAGGCTGCCCATCAGCGCCGAGGCGCTGCCGGCGTGGCGGCCCTGCCCGGCCATCGCGCAGGCCGAGGTATTGGGCAGCAGAATGCCCAGTGAGGCGATGCAGCCGAACAACGGCAGCATCAACGGCCACAGTGCCTGTGGCCCTATCCACGCCAGCACCAGCAAAGCGATACCGCAGGCCAGGTAAAACCAGACGATGCGCCTGGCCCAGTAGGCCGGCCCGTGCCGTGACACCAGCCAGGCATTGACCTGGGCGGCAAGAATGAAGCCGGCGGCATTGGTGCCGAACAGCCAGCCATAATGCTCGGCCGGTACACCATAGAGCTCGATGAACACGAAGGGCGAGCCGGCGATGTAGGCGAACATGCCGGCGATGGCCAGGCCGCCGGTCAGCGCATGGCCGATAAAGGGCAGATCGCTGAACAGGCGCCGGTACTCCCTCAGGGCGCCACTCAACGGAGGCGGTTGCACGTGCGGGTTCAGCGTCTCCGGCAGCCACAGGCTGAGGGCCACCAGGCACGCTGCGCTGAACAGCGTCAGGCAGACGAAGATCGCTGGCCAGCCGAACAGGTTGAGCAGCAAGCCACCGGCCACTGGCGCGAGGATCGGCGCCAGGCCCATTACCAGCATCAGTTGCGAAAACACCTTGGCGGAACTGATCGGGTCGCACAGGTCGCGCACCACGGCGCGGGATATCACCATACCGGCACAGCCACCCAGGGCCTGGACGAACCGGGCGGCGATCAGCCATTCCAGGCTCGGCGCCAAGGCGCATGCCAGGGAAGCCAGGGTAAACAGCGAGACCCCGACCAGCAGCGGCCCGCGCCTGCCGAAGCGATCGGCCAGGGGCCCGTAGACCAGCTGCCCGATGGCCAGCCCGGCGAAATAGGAGGCCAGCGAAAGCTGTACGTGCTCGGTATCGGTATCGAACGCCAGCGCCAGCGCCGGAAAGCTGGGCAGGTAGAAATCGATGGCCAGCGGGCCGAAAGCGCTGAGCGAACCCAGAATCAGTAACAGACGAAGCGGCATTGGCATGGTTCCCGGCGGCTGTCCCACCCTGGGCTGAAGACAAGATAAAGCGCTGTGCGCGCTTAACGAGAATGGACGCCGACAATTACATACAAGTTCGTCTGTAAAACAAACATCCGCTGCAAAAAATAATTACACTCGCAGCTTCCTGAACTGATCTGATCCTGTCGTATGCGTCGAACCAAAGAGCAAGCCGAGCAGACCCGCGCCACCATTCTGGCCTCCGCCGAGATACTGTTTCTGGAGAAGGGCGTCGCGCACACCAGCCTGGAGCACATCGCCAAGCACGCCGGCGTGACCCGCGGCGCGGTGTACTGGCACTTCCAGAACAAGGCCCACCTGTTCCACGACATGCTCAGCCAGGTGCGTCTGCCGCCAGAGCAACTGGCCAGCCGCCTGCTCGAAGACGCCCAGGGAAATGGCCTGCAGTCATTGCGCACGCTGTGCGTGGAGGGCATCGCCGGGATCGCCGAAGACCAGCAGAAACGGCGGATCTTCACCATCCTGCTGCACCGCTGCGAATTCACCGAGGAACTGCGCGAGGCCGAAGAGCGTCACGAGGCATTCATCAATCAGTTCATCGACCTGTGCGAGACGATTTTCGCCCAGCCAACCACCCGGCAACGCCTGCGCCCAGGCATGACGCCGCGCGTGGCCGCGCGCACCCTGCACGCGCTGATCGTCGGCATGCTCAGCGACTGGCTGCGCGACAACAGCCTGTTCGACCCGCAGCACGACGGGCCGATCATGATCGACGGGCTGTTTCGCGGCCTGCTCAGTGACTGGTCTTAGCCGCCGGCACCGCCTCGGCCTTGTAACCCTCATTGATGATCGCCTCGAGCACCTGATCCACCGGGTGGGTGGTATGCACCCTCACCTCACCCGCGGCAAGATCGACCTGTACCTGCGCCGCCGCATCGATCGCCTGTACGGCCCCGGTGATCGCCCGTTGGCAATGCGCACACGTCATGCCATCCACCTTGAATACCTGCATCGTCATCTCCTCTGCCCATGGGCATCGATTGGGGTGCGGGTGAGTATCGGGCTTGCCAGCGGGGCAAGGTCAACATGGCGCTTGTTGAACCCGCCAACCTCAGCCAAGCTCAGATCACTCAACCTTCCTATGGTCTGACCATGACGCGCCTGCTGTTCTCACTGTTTCTCGCCCTGCCCTTGCCGGCACTCGCCCAGGTGCTGCCGTCGCACACCACCATGGGCGATGGCTACGCCGTGCTGATCATTTCCCGCGAGCGCCTGGAAGTCGCCTCACCGTGCGAGTTCGGCGTGTACCTGCAGGACCAGCTCGCCGCCCGGCTTTTCCAGGGCCAGTCGGTGTCCTTCAACCTGCCGCCCGGCGACGTGTCGGTGCGCCTGGGCATGCTCGGCACCGAAAGCTGCCAGGCCGGCATCACGCCCCTCGACAGCCAGCGCCTGAGCCTGACTGCCGGCGAGATCCGCCGCTACCGCATCGGCCTGAGCCCTTCCGGGCCGTACCTGACCCCCGCGCCCTCCAGCCAGTGATCCCGAGCGGTTGCCCGGGGGCTTGACCTTGCCCATGTGGCAAGGTTGATCCTGTAGGCATCTGCCTGAATCACGGAGAGCACCATGCCCACTTTCGATCTGCCGATCAGCGGCATGACCTGCGCCAGCTGCGCCGGCCGGGTCGAGCGTGCCCTGCGCGACGTGGCGCAGGTCAGCGACGCCCGCGTCAACCTGGCCAGCGAGCGGGCGCGGGTGCAGGCGCCTGCCGAACAACTGCCGGCGCTGATAGCCGCCGTCGAGAAGGCCGGTTATGAAGTAGCCGGGCAAACCCTGGATCTGGCCATTGCCGGCATGACCTGCGCCAGCTGCGTGGGCCGCGTCGAGCGCGCCTTGGCCAAGCAGCCCGGCGTGCTCGCGGTCAGTGTCAACCTGGCGACGGAACGCGCCCGGCTGCAGATACTGCCCGCTGCCGATACCCAGGCCCTGCTGAAGGCCGTCGAGGCGGCCGGCTACTCGGCCAGCCCGGTGGCAGCAGCTGCCGCGCAGGATGAGCGCCCTGCAAACACCGAGCGCTGGCACCTGGCGCTGGCCTTGCTGCTGGCCGCTCCGCTGGTGCTGCCCATGCTGCTGACGCCCTTTGGCGTGCACCTGATGCTGCCGGCCTGGGCGCAGTTCCTGCTGGCCACACCGGTGCAGTTCGTGCTCGGCGCGCGCTTCTATCGCGCCGCCTGGCATGCGCTGCGCAGCGGTGCCGGCAACATGGACCAGCTGGTCGCCCTGGGTACCAGCGCCGGTTATGGCCTGAGCCTCTACCAATGGGCGATCACCCCGGCCGGGCAGATGCCGCACCTGTACTTCGAAGCCTCGGCGGTGATCATCGCCCTGATCCTGCTCGGCAAATACCTGGAGAGCCGTGCCAAGCGCCAGACCACCGGCGCCATACGTGCCTTGCAGGCGCTGCGCCCCGATCAGGCCACGCGCCTGCATGAGGGCGTCGAACAGCAGGTGGCGGTCAGCGCGCTGAGTATCGGCGACTCAATCGTTGTCAGGCCCGGCGAGCGCTTTGCGGTCGATGGCAAGGTGCTGGAGGGCAGCAGCCACGCCGACGAAGCGCTGATCAGCGGCGAGAGCCTGCCCCAGGCCAAGGTGCCGGGCGATCGGGTGACTGCCGGGGCGATCAATGGCGAAGGCCGCCTGCTGATCGAGACCACGGCCCTGGGCGCGGAAACCGTGCTGTCACGGATCATCCGCCTGGTCGAGGACGCCCAGGCGGCCAAGGCGCCGATCCAGAAGCTGGTGGACCGGGTCAGCCAGGTGTTCGTGCCGGTGGTATTGCTGGTCGCCCTGCTGACCCTGATCACCTGGCTAAGCCTCGGTGCCGGTATCGAGCAGGCGCTGCTCAACGCCGTGGCCGTGCTGGTGATCGCCTGCCCCTGCGCCCTCGGCCTGGCCACGCCCACGGCGATCATGGCCGGTACCGGCGTGGCCGCCCGCCACGGCATCCTGATCAAGGACGCCGAGGCCCTGGAAGTTGCCCATGGCGTCAGCGTGGTGGCCTTCGACAAGACCGGCACCCTGACTTCCGGCACCCCGCGGATCGCCCATCTGCACAGCGTCGAGATCGATGATCGCCAAGCGCTGCGCCTGGCCGGTGCCTTGCAGCAAGGCAGCGAACATCCCCTGGCCAAGGCGGTGCTACAGGGCTGCCAGGAAGCGCGGCTGGCCCTCGCGCCGCTCAGCGCCAGCCAGGCCCTGGCCGGTCGCGGCATCGCCGGGCAGGTCGAAGGGCGCGCCCTGCAGCTCGGCAATCGACGCCTGCTGCAGGAAAGCGGCGCCGCCGAGCCGGCCGAACTGGCCGCGGCCGCCCATGACTGGGAGGCCGAGGGGCGTACCCTGTCCTGGTTGATCGAACCGGGCGACACACCGCGGGTGCTCGCCCTGTTCGCCTTTGGCGACACCCTGAAGGACGGCGCCCATGCGGCGATTGGCGAGCTTGCCAGGCGACATATCACCAGCCACCTGATCAGCGGCGACAACCAGGGCAGTGCGCAGGCCGTCGCTCGCCAGTTGGGCATCGACTCGGTGCACGCCCAGGTGCTGCCGGCAGACAAGGCGCGTATCGTCAGCGAGCTGAAGGAAACCGGCGTGGTGGCCATGGTTGGCGACGGCATCAACGATGCCCCGGCCCTGGCCGCAGCGGATGTCGGCATTGCCATGGGCGGCGGCACCGACGTGGCCATGCAGGCGGCCGGTATCACCCTGATGCGCGGCGATCCGCGGCTGGTGCCCGCCGCCCTGGATATCGCCCGGCGCACCTATGCGAAGATCCGCCAGAATCTGTTCTGGGCGTTCATCTACAACCTGGTGGGCATTCCCCTGGCGGCCTTCGGGCTGCTCGACCCGATACTCGCTGGTGCGGCCATGGCACTGTCGAGCGTCAGCGTGGTGAGCAATGCCCTGTTGCTGAAAACCTGGCGCCCGCGCCCTATCGAGGAATAATGCGATGAATATCGGTCAGGCCGCCAAGCACACCGGGCTCAGCGCCAAGATGATCCGCTACTACGAAGCCATCGGCCTGCTGCCCAGCGCCGGGCGTAGCGAGAGCGGCTATCGCCAGTACGGCGAGGATGACCTGCAGCGCCTGCGCTTCATTCGCCGCGCCCGCGACCTGGGCTTCTCACTCGCCGAGTCGGGCCGGCTGTTGGCGCTGTGGCACGACCGCGAGCGCGCCAGCGCCGATGTAAAGGCCCTGGCGGTGGAGCATATCGACGCGCTCAACGGCAAGATCGCCGAGCTCGAGGCGCTGCGCGACACCTTGCAGACCCTGGTCGACCACTGCCAGGGCGACCACCGCCCCGACTGCCCGATCCTCGAGGACCTGCAGGCCGGCAGCGGCTGCTGTCAACCGGCGTCGGCGCCAAGCGCCAAGCGCTGAAGGGCCGCACAATCGGCGACGAAATGATCGCTCAGCTCCGGCCAGGGGTTGCTGGGCAGGTTGACCAGCACCGTGGCGGTACCGGCCGCACGGCCACAGGCCAGGTCGTGGCGATGATCACCGACCATCACCATGTCCTGGGGCGCGACCTGCCAGCGGTCGGCCAGGTGCAATAGGCCACCGGGATCCGGCTTGGGTGGCGCCTCGTCGCGGCCGAGGATGTCGGCCGGCGCGAAGCAGTCATCCACGCCGATGGCTTGCAGGGTCAGCAGCGCCAGCTCGCGGGCATTGCGGGTGAGGATGCCGAGACGCAGGCCGCGGGCATGCAGGCCCCGCACCAGGGCCACGGCGCCAGCGGCCGGGCGTGAGGCGATGGCCAGCTCGCGCTCGTGCTCGAGCAACCAGGCATGCTTGGCCTTCGACACCTCGGGCGGCAGGGCGGCCAGGTGATGGAGGATGTCGTCTTCGGGCGGGATCTCCAGCGCCACACGGATGGCGGCGAAATCGTGCACGGCAATGGTCAGGGTGCCGTCCATGTCGAAAACCCAATGGCTGTAGCGCTGCAGGCTCATCGCCCCTCCGGCAAGCGTGGAATCGAGGCCGCAGCATACCTGCTCAATACTGGATGATCACCGTCACGTTGTCCGTATAGGTACCGGCCGGCACATTGGCCTGTGCGGGGTTGATGACGCCCTGGAAGGGAATGCTCTGCAGCAGGCCGGTGCCGACCATCGGCAGCGTCTGGCTGCTGGTCCACACCGTGCTGGTGTTGGGGAAGTACAGGTTGTAACCGAGAAAGCTGCTGGCGCTGATCATCCGCCGCCACGGCGCCTGGTAGTTCTGGCCGTTGTCGAAGCCCACCGTATAGCCCTCGGTGTTGGTGCAGGTGACGCCGACACTGCGGGTGACCGGCGCGAACTGGCTGACCAGTGCCTGGCTGCCGAAGTCCATCACCAGTTCGCTGCCGCTGATCACGCAGGCTTTGCTGACCACCAGGCTGACGGTTACCACGACGGCGCTGCCGGCGCCCCAGGTGCTTGGTTGCGAACAGTTCAGCAGCGTGCAGGTGGGCAACGAGGTGCCGGGGCTGCGACTCCACCCGGTGCAGATGCCGACCGCACTGACGCCAGTGCATACCGCGTATTGCCAGGTCAGGCTGAGGGTCGCGGTGTAGGTGCCGGCCGGCACGTTGGCGCCCGTGGCGGTACGAAAGTACAGCGGCACGCTGGCGCCGCTGCCGCCCAGGTTGAGCAGCGTGGCGTTATTGAGAATCACCGGCTGGCCGGGCTGCAAGGCATTGGTGTAGCCGGCATTGGTGAACACCTGCAGCGGGATCTGCCGGCCGTCGCGAGTCAGCACCGGCGTGCTGTTCAGGGTGACGCGGGTAAAGTTGTTGGCCAGCAGCGTCAGGCTGCCGGTGCAGGAGATGCCACCGCTGCCGGCGGCCTGTTGCGCCGTGGTGAGCAGGCTCAGGGAATTGGTGCTGCCCAGGGACACCGCGGCACCGGGCGCGGTGCAGTTCGCCACGGCCAGCCCGGGGACTAGCAGCAGCGCCAGCAGTAGCATCGTCACCCTGGCCTCGTTCAGCGACATGTCAGCGGTCCCACCAAGGCGATCTCCTCGTCAAGATTGTCCAGTTCGAAGCTGGCACGGCACTGTTCGCCATCCGGCAACGCCACCTGCAAGCCGTTGCTTTTTTCCAGGCCCTCGAAATACACCAGGCCGTCCCAGCCGACGACGGCCTGCCGCTCGCTGCCTTGTAGCCGGGCCTGGCTGCCGCGTGGCAGGACCTCGCCGCGGCTGTCGATCAGCACGATGCTGGCCGCCACCACCTGGCGCAACTGGAAATCCAGTATCGCCCCGCTGCCCTCGTGCACCGCAATGCTGCGCTCGACCTCCGGGGTGCGGATATTGGCCGGCAGGTTCAGCGTATCGATGGCGTACTGGCCCGGGTAATAGGAAGGCACCCAGGGCACCAGCAGGTGGCCACGGGCGTTGGTCTCGCCGAGGCGCTGATGTTCGAAGCTCACCGGCACTCCGGCATGGCCGTCGGTACTGACCAGCACGAAGGCATCGTCGATCCGGTTGCTGGCATACAGGCCACCACCCATGGCCACCACCGAACCGCTGACGTCGCCCCAGTAGGTGCGCCGGCCGGCATCGTCGTAGACACCAGCCTGGTACTGGGCATGCCGGGCGCGCCAGGTCATGTCCGCCTGGGCGTAGGGGTCGCCATTGCCTGCGGCGTAAGCCAGGTTGTAGCCCACACCGCCGTCGCTCGGTGCGCTGCGCCCGAAGTTGCTGCGCTGCCGATAGCCACCGCTGCGGTCGCGCTCCAGCGCCACGCTGAGTGTCGAGCGCAGGTCGAAAGGAATCACCCACTGCAGCAAGGCGGAGTAGCCGGGCTGGCCGATTTGCCGGTTGAGCGACACGAACAGGTTGCTGCTGCCTGGCAGGCTGCGTGACCACGACAGGTTGACCAGCCGACTGCGGGTGCCGTCCTGCATCTCGGTGGAGAAATAACCGATACCCAGGTTGCCGATACGCCGTGGGTTGAGCGACAGGGTGACCTGGTCGGTGGTCCTGGCCAGGCTGCTGATGCCCCGGCTGCTCTGCAGGGCGCTGATCACACTGAGGTCGGCGTAGCCGTCGTCACGCTGCACGCGCTGCATGGCCAGGCCGAACAGCGAGGAGTAATAGCTGTAACCCAGACTCAGCTGCCGACCGCGCTGGCCGCCGTGCTGGCTGTAGGATACCGAGCTGCCGAGGGTTCCCCAGGTGCCCAGGGCGAAGGTGCCACCCAGGCCGCCGAGGCGCAGGTCGTCGCCGCTCTCGCCATGGCTTTCCAGGGTGAAACCGTCGCTGACGCCATAGCGAAAGGTGCCGCTGGCCGCCTGGCTGCCGTAGGAAAAACTCTCCAGGCCGTAGTCGCGGCGCAGCTTGCCGGCACTCAGCGAGTAGTCGTACAGGCCTTTCTGCAGCAGGGTGTTGGTCACGTAGAACGGCACTTCGGTGGCCACCTGGCGGCCCAGCGCGTCGGTGGTCACCACCGTGGCGTTGCCGGCCCCGCTGATGAAGGGCACGCTGCTGATGGTGAACGGCCCGGGGTTGAGCCTCTCGCTGCTGACCCGGCTGTTGTTGATCAACAGGTCCACCGAGGTGGGTACCGCCGCATCGCCGCTGAAGCTGGGCAGCGGATAGGTGATCAGATCCGGGCGCAGGCTGAAATTGCGCGACACCTGCACGCCACCGATACGCACCGCGCGGTTCCAGGTCAGCGCGCCGGTGACCAGGTCGCCGGCGGCATAGCTGAGCATGCGCGGTTGATCGTTGTAGCGCCAGAAGGTGTCGTAGCGCAGGTAGCCATCGCCCTGGGCGGGGTTGCCCGAGAACGCGTGCCGGTACACCCCGCTGTTGCTCAGGCGCCCCATACCGCCGAACAAACGCTGCTCCAGCCAGCCATTGAGCAGGCGCGAGCCCTGATCGCTGTCGCTGTAATAGAAATCGTAATTGAGCAGCGCACCGAACGAGCTCTGCGCCTCCACGCCCTCGTATACCTGGGTCTGGCCCAGGGTCTGGGTGGGCAGCCACGCGCTGGGCAGGGTCAGCTTGAGCTGCTGCAGCTCCTGCTGGTATTCACTCTGCAGGCCTTCGATGCCCGCCAGGTCCTGCGGGCCGCTCAGCTCCCCGAGCGGAACGCCGACGGCACGCAGTTCATCGCTGTCGATGAAATAGTGGCCCGCCCGGTAGGTCACCGGCACGATGCGCTCGGTCGACATTTCATTGACCACCAGCTCCAGGTAGAGAACGTATTCATCCGGCATTTGCGCCCACGCCATCGGCCCTGCCAGCCACAGCAGCAGACCCAGCCAGCACGGCCGCCCCATCATTCAGCAACCACCGCCGCCCACGGTTCAGCGCCCCGTAATCGTTACCGGCTCGCTGCGCTCGTTGACCATTGCCTGCAGCGTTGCACCCTCGGCGTTCACCCCGGCCGGCAGCGGCCAGCGCATCTCGGCGCCTGGCAACACGTAGCCCAGCAGCCCTTCGGCAAGCACCTGCTGCTGGCCGCCGCGGCTGAAGCGCACCGCCGACAGCCGGGCATGGGCGGCGCCGTCGTTGCGCACCAGCAGGTAACGCACAGCGCCCTGCTGCTGCACTCGATAGCTGAGCTGCGGCGCCAGGGTTTTCAGGCCATCGCCGGCCGGGCCGCGATCACCTTCGGGGGCAGCGCCAGTGCCGAACACGAACAACGGAATCGAATAGCGCATCTGGAATTTCACCCCCAGTTGCGGGTCGGCCGCGGCATCGTTGTCGAGCATTTCATCGATCAGCACCCGATAGGCCTGCTGTACACCAGGCGGCGGCGCCTGCATGGCCATCAAGCGGATCATCTGCCGCTTGCCCGGCGCAATGGTGACCACCGGCGGGCTGCCGATCACCTCGCGCTGGGCGTCGAGGCGATCCTCGAAACCCGCCTGCTGCCAGTTCATCACCCGCACCTGCAGGTTCACCGGCGCCTGGCCGCGGTTCTCCAGCCACAGCGCCACCGCCTTCTGGTCGGCCTCGATCAGCGGGTTGATCGGCCAGATCAGCACCGAACTGGCGGCACCTGCGCGACTCGCGAACAGCGCCAGCAGCATCAACATGACGAGACGGGTCCATGGGGAATCGAGGTGCTGCCTTGCTGCTCGGTGCATATGCATCTCCTTGTTCAATAACTGACGGTCACGGTGACCACATCGCTGTAGATACCCGCGCCGGGCATCGGCGTAACGTTGAACAGCCGCGCGTAGACCGGGTAGCTCTGGGTGCCGCCGGCGGCTGGAAAAGTGGTGCTGAGCGGCGCCGCGCCGTTGCTGCCGTCGCCCCAGACGGTGCTGAAGGTGGCGTCCTGGTAGAGCTGGTAACGCAGGCGTTCGCTGCCTCTGGCCAGAAAGCGGCCGCCGCTGACGCTGCCGGCATTGGCGCCGGAACCGATGCCGATGGTCAGCTGGGTGCCGGGCGTGCATTGCAGCACGATGGAGCCGCTGCCCGGTGTGCTGGTGCGGTTCACCGGGCTGCTCAGGTTGCTGACCTGCCCGAAGTTGATGTTGCCGTAGCTGCTCAGGTCGCTGGCGCCACCGCCCAGCAGGCAGCCCTGGGTGATCACGGCGCGCACCTGGAACAGGCGGTCGACGCGCAGTTCGTTGCTGCCGGTATCGGCCAGCGCCGGGGCGAGAGCCGCCATCGTCAGCAGGCAGATGCCGGGCAGGCGCCTCACCACTTCACCGTGACGGTGACCGTGTCGCGGTAGATGCCGGCCGCTGGCGAGCGCTGCGCGGGTACCCGCCCGTACACCGGCAGCCACTGATCCTGGCCGGTGCCGGTACGGCTGATACCGACGCTGTTGTCCCATACCGTCTGGTAGTTCGACGAGGTGTAGAGGTTGTAGCTGATCTGCGCGGTGGGGCCGGTCAGCCGGCGTGCATTGACGTTGCCGCTGCCACCGCCGCTGATCAGCACCTGGTAGGGCGTGTTGCTCAGGCAGTTCACCCGCAGCGCGCCGTTGCCTGGCTGGCCGCTGACGTCCAGGGCCGTGGTCAGCAGCGAACGGCTGCCGAAATCGAAGGTGCCGAACTGGCCCAGATCGTTGGCCGCGGTGCTGCCTGCACTGCACGCCGGCAACACCTCGGCGAACAGGCCGATGGTCGCGGTCTTGGTGGCAGCGGCGAGCAACCCGGGGACGAACGCCAGGAGTGCCACGAATCGAACGGGCCGAAAAACAGACATGGGAGCTTCCGAACAGAAGGCAGGTTAGCGCCGGGCAGGCGGGCAGCCCGGCAACGTTCACCAGGCGACGGTTACCTGCACGGTATCGGTGTAGGTGCCCACCGACGGCACCTGGGCGCGTGGTGGAACCTGGCCATAGACCACCAGCTCCTGGGCCGCGCCAGTACCGGTAGTGGTCAGGGTGTCGCCGCCATTGCTGCCGTCGCCCCAGGGCGTGGTGCGCCCGGCATCCTGGAACAGGTTGTAGGCGATGGAATCGGAGCCATTGGTCATGTTGCGCTGGGTGCCGGCCGCATTGGCCCCGCTGTCGAGGGTCACGCTGAAGTCGGTGCCGGTGTTGCAGGTCACGCTGAACGAGCCGCCGCCACCAGAGCCGACGGACTGCGCCTCCAGGGTCGTGCTGATGGCCGCCACGCTGCCGAAGTCGATGGTGCCGAAGGTACCGCCGGCGTTGCCGTTACCCACGGTGCAGCCGTCGGTGATGACCAGCTGGATACCCAACTGCCCGGTCACGGTGCCGGCAGCCTGGGCGGCTGGCGTGATGGCCAGGGCCAGAAGGGATGAAACCAGTAGCGTTGAGCGACGCATATCCGTCTCCTGCAGACTCGAGGACACTCCCCTGTGTGAACCCGCGCAGCAGCGACAACCGGGCATTAAAGGGGAGACAGAACAAGCGTCGACCACGTTCAGGTAAATGCACACGCCGGAAAAACCGGCCCAGCTGCATCACCCTGCCGCACTTAAAACACAAGCAACTGATTTACAAAGATAAATTTCATCTACGTAGGAAATGACCTGAGGACGCCTGGGGCGATCTCCTACATCACGAAGCGCAAACCGACCACAAAGAACCTGCCGGAAGCTGTCCGTTCGTACAACTTCCGGCGGCGCGCCTCAGCGCCAGTCCTCGCGCAGGCGGATCAACCCTTCCTGGGCCACCGAGGCGACCAGCTGGCCCTGGCGGTTGAACACGCTGCCGCGCGAAAAGCCGCGGGCGTTGCCGGCCCAGGGGCTGTCCATGGCATACAGCAGCCAGTCGTCCATGCGCAGATTGCCGTGGAACCAGATGGAGTGATCGAGGCTGGCGACCTGCATGAACTTCTGCCACACCGACACACCGTGGGGCAGCATCGAGGTGGTCAGCAGGTTGAAATCCGAGGCGTAGCCCAGCAGGTACTTGTGGATCGCCGGGGTGTCCGGCAGCTCGCCGTCGGCGCGGAACCACACATACTTGGCCGGCTCGCTGACCTGGGGCGCGAAGGGGTTGTCGACGGTGACCGGGCGGATCTCGATGGGCTTGTCGAACAGCACCCGCTCGCGCACCCGCGGCGGCAGCGAGTCGGCCACCAGGCTGGCCAGTTCGGTTTCCGAGCGCAGGCCCTCGGGCCCCGGCACATCGGGCATCTGCACCTGATGGTGGAAGCCCTCTTCCTGATTCTGGAACGAGGCGCTGCAGGTGAAGATCGCCTTGCCCTTCTGCACGGCGGTTACCCGCCGCGTGCTGAAGCTGCCACCGTCGCGCACGCGGTCGACCTGATAGACCACCGGCAAGGCGGCGTCGCCCGGGCGCAGGAAGTAGCCGTGCAACGAATGCACATGGCGGTCGGCCTCGACCGTCTGGGTGGCCGCCGACACGCACTGGCCAAGCACCTGACCACCGAAGAGCTGACGAAAGCCCAGATCCTGGCTGACGCCGCGGAACAGGTTTTCCTCGATGGCTTCCAGGCTCAGCAATGCCACCAACTCTTGCAGGACTTGACTCATAAGGGTTCTCCACGGCCCTGACTGGGCGATGCTACGACTCGCGCGGGCTGCGCGGACGGTGAATGGTAATGCCTTTGCCGGCGCTCAGGAATCGCGCAATGGCGCGGCATGCGACAGGCTCAACCCTGCTTCGGCCATTTAGCGCGGGGGATTTCGTACAGCACGTGCCGACACAGCGGATGCTCAGGTGCCAGCGCCGGGTGCTCGAACTCGCTGCTCGGCTGCATGCCGATAGCCTGCATCACCCGCTGCGACGGGGTGTTGGCCAGGGTGGTGAACGCCACCACGCGCTCCAGCGCCAGCTGCGTGAAGGCGAACGCCAGCGAGGCCCGCGCCGCTTCCTGGGCAAGGCCCAGCCCCCAGAATGCCGGCGACAGGCGCCAGCCGATCTCCACTGCCGGCGTGAAGCTCGCCTGGAAGCCGACATGGGCCAGCCCGGTCATGCCGACGAAGCGCCCATCCTCGCGGTGCCACAGCGACCAGAAGGTAAAGCCGTGCTGGGCGAAATGCTGCTGCAGTCGGGAGAGCAGTGCTCCGCTCTGCTCACGATTCAAGGGCGCCGGAAAATAGCGCATCACCAACGGATCCGCGCACAGCGTGGCCAGCTCGTCCAGATCCTCGTCAGCCCAGGCGCGCAGGTACAGGCGCGGCGTCTGCAGCTCGATCCCATCCATTTCGCTTCTCATGCATACTGCTCAGGGTTCACCGGATACCGCCATTGTATGCCCCTGCCGCTGATCTACCACGACGACTACAGCCCGCCGTTTCCCGACGGCCATCGCTTCCCGATGGAGAAATTCCGCCTGCTGCGCGACCACCTGGTGGCCAGCGGGCTGGTTCGGGATGAGGACTTGCTGCGCCCGGCCATCTGCCCAGCCGAGATTCTCGCCCTCTGCCATTGCCCCGCCTATATCGAGCGCTACCTGAGCGGCGAGCTGAGCCACGAAGACGGGCGCCGCCTCGGCTTGCCGTGGAGCCCGCAGCTGGCACAGCGCACCGTGCGCGCGGTGGGTGGCTCGCTACTGGCTACCGAACAGGCGTTGCAGCACGGCCTGGCCTGCCACCTGGCTGGGGGCACCCATCACGCCCATTACGACTACCCGGCAGGCTTCTGCATCTTCAACGACCTGGCGGTGATCGCCCGCTACCTGCTGGAGAGCGGCCAGGCGCGCTGCGTGTTGATCTTCGATTGCGACGTGCACCAGGGCGATGGCACCGCGCGGCTGCTCGAGCGGGTCGATAACGCCGTCACCGTCTCCCTGCACTGCGAACAGAACTACCCGGCGCGCAAGGCCAGCAGCGACTGGGACATCCCCCTGCCCCGTGGCATGGGCGATGCCGAGTACCTCAAGGTGGTCGACGACACGCTCAATTACCTGCTGCCCCTCTATCAACCCGATATCGTGCTCTACGACGCCGGCGTCGACGTGCACCAGGACGACGCCCTGGGCTACCTGAAACTCAGCGACGCGGGCGTGGCGGCCCGCGACGAGGCCGTGCTCCACCACTGCCTGGGCCGCGATATTCCAGTGGTCGGGGTGATCGGTGGCGGCTACAGCAAGGACCGCCACGCCCTGGCCCGCCGCCACGGCATTCTCCACCACAGCGCGGCGCGGGTATGGCAGGGGCGAGGGCTCGGGTAAACTTCGCCCTTTGCTCAGCCGATGCCGCCATGACCGACTCCTCAACGCCCACCGCTCACTCGGTCGCCATCATCGGCGCCGGCCCCGCCGGCCTGATGGCCGCCGAAACCCTGGCGCTTGCCGGCGTGCGGGTCGACCTGTTTGATGCCATGCCCTCGGTGGGCCGCAAGTTTCTCCTGGCCGGCGTCGGCGGCATGAACATCACCCACTCCGAGCCCTACCCGGCCTTCGTCGCCCGCTACAACGAACGCCAAGGGCAGATCGACGCGCTGCTGCAAGGCTTCGACGCCGACGCGCTGCGTGAGTGGATTCATGGCCTGGGCATCGACACCTTCGTCGGCACCTCGGGCCGCGTATTTCCCACCGACATGAAGGCCGCGCCGCTGCTGCGCGCCTGGCTCAAACGCCTGCGCGAAGCCGGCGTGCAGCTGCACACCCGGCACCGCTGGCTGGGCTGGGACAACGACGGCAGCCTGCGCATCGACACGCCCGACGGCGAACGCCTGGTGCAGGCCGATGCCGTGCTGCTGGCCCTGGGCGGCGGCAGCTGGCCGCGCCTCGGTTCCGATGGCAGCTGGGTGGCGCATCTGCAGCAGGCCGGCGTGCCCGTGGCGCCGCTCCAGCCAAGCAACTGCGGTTTCGATGTCGAGGCCTGGAGCCCACTGCTGCGCGAAAAATTCGCCGGTGCACCGCTGAAGAACGTGGCGTTGGGTTTGCCAGATGAAACACCAAGACCGGGCGAATTCGTGCTCACCGCCAGCGGCGTCGAAGGCAGCCTGGTGTATGCCTTGTCCGCCGGGATTCGCCAGCGCATCAATAGTGACGGCAGCTGCACGGTGCACCTCGACCTGCTGCCGCAGCGCAGCGAAGACGCCTTGATCAAGGCCCTGAGCAAACCCCGTGGCTCGCACTCCATGGCCAAGCACCTGCATCGCCAGGCCGGGCTGGACGGTGTGAAGGCGGCGCTGCTGCGCGAGCTGACGCCTGCCGAGCAGTTCGCCGAGCCGCAGCGCCTGGCCGCCGCCATCAAGGCGCTGCCGATCACGCTGCACCGACCGCGCCCGCTGGAAGAGGCGATCAGCAGCGCCGGTGGCGTGCCCTTCGAAGTTCTCGACGACAACCTGATGCTCAGCGCCCTGCCCGGCACCTTTTGCGCCGGCGAAATGCTCGACTGGGAGGCGCCCACCGGCGGCTACCTGCTCACCGCCTGCTTCGCCAGCGGCCGCGTGGCCGGCCAGGGCATCGTACGCTGGCTAGAAAACCCATCTCGATAATCCACGGAACAGGAAATCTCATGCTCACCAGCTTGCAACTCAAGACCTTCATCCCGGCCCGGGACTACCCACTCAGCCAGGCCTTCTACACCGCGCTGGGTTTCACCCCGGCCTGGCAAACGGATGAAATGAGCTATTTCAGCCACGGCGAGCATTGCGCCTTTCTGCTGCAGAATTTCTACGTCAAGGAGCAGGCCGAGAATTTCGTCATGCACCTGATGGTCGATGACGTAGAAGCCTGGTGGGCCCATGTGCAGGCGGAAAATATCGGCGAGCGCTTCGGCGTGCGCACCATCGCCCCGGAAGACCAGCCCTGGGGCATTCGCGAGTTCATCGTCTTCGACCCCAGCGGCGTGCTGTGGAAGATCGGCCAGGACATCTGAGCGCAGCGACACCCAGGCCATTTGCTTCTGGCGATATCGCGCTAGACCGTCTTGCGAAAGAACACCCGGGCGTAACCCTCTTCAACCGCCCGGCGCGTTTCCCGATAGCCCAGGCGTGGGTAGATAAGGATGTTCTCGGTCATCAGCTCGTTGGTGTAGAGCTCGATGGCCCGACAGCCCAGTTCCCGCGCCTGGCCTTCGGCGAAGTTCATCAGTTGCCTGCCAACCCCCTGGCCACGGGCCTGATCGCTGACCGCGACGTTCTGCACATGCAGCACATCGCCCTTCTGCTCCAGCACCAAGACGCCCCTTGCTGCACCCTCGACATCCACCACGAAGACCATGGCCTGCGCGATGACCCGGCGGTAATCATCGAGCATCGGCGCCGGCTGTTTGCCGATTCGCGCAATGTAGGGCGCGTAGGCCTCGTGGACTATCGAGGTGATCGCCCCCGCATCGGATTCCCGGGCGCGGCGTATCGGCACTAACGCCCGCCCTTCGGCTTGCCACCGAAACTCGGCACCTTGCGGACAGCCTTGACCGCTGGCGCGGCAGGTTCGTCGCTCTCCATCCAGCGACCCAGGCCGCCGGCTTTGCCGCC
>Ga0207790_1000121_pt1 | contig 31286 bp, 27 predicted proteins | sample HigsolmetaGSP14D_FD_184842 | JGI IMG/M metagenome (GOLD analysis project Ga0207790, IMG submission 184842) | High solid enriched microbial communities from the Joint BioEnergy Institute, USA - SP1-4-D (SPAdes) | ecosystem: Engineered > Bioreactor > SSF (Solid state fermentation) > Aerobic >...
GCTGTATTCGTCGGCTGCTTCACCGTTGTCGCGCACTGGCAATAGTCCGGTATTGACCCGGTCCGGGCTGCTGTCGAGCTTGATGCCCAAGAGCCCCTGGGCGTCCAGGCCAAAGCCGACCACGCCCGGCGTGTAGCCGGACTTGAAGTCGAGGATGAAACCCTGGGCCCACTCCTCGGCCTTGGACTGCCGGTTGGCGCCGACGATGTCGGAAAAATCCCGGCTGAAGTAATAGTTGCGCGCCTGCAAGGTGGCACTGGCGCCGTCGACGAAGCCCTGGTTGGCGGCCTGCACGGCAGCCGGCAGGCTCAGCACGCCCAGGGAAAATACGCACAAGGTAGTTGGATGCTTACTCATGGTTGCTCTGCTCTTGTTGTTATTGCATGGGTACAGCGGCGCCCCGCGCCAGACAGCGCAGAGAGCCGGGTCAGGAAAATCGGAGTCAGCGCGTCGCTTGGTCGGGCCTGGAACCCACTGCCTGCTCGGCGCCGGGCACGCTTTTATGGGCCAGCAGCCAATGGGCGAACAGCCCGAAGATCAGCCCCCAGAACGCCGCCGACAGCCCGAGAAAGGACATCCCCGAGGCGGTGACCAGAAAGGCCACCAGCGCCGCTTCGCGCTCTTGCGGCACGGCCATGGCGCCGGCCAGGGAAGCCGCGATGGCACCAAACAGCGCCAGCCCTGCCAGTGCCGCCACCAATGCCTGGGGAAAGGCGCTGAACAGGCTGACCAGGGTGGCCCCGAACAGGCCGAACAGCAGGTAGAACAGACCGCCCACCACGCCGGCCAGGTAGCGCCGCTCGGGCCGCTCATGGGCCTCACGACCGGTACAGATCGCCGCGGTGATCGCCCCCAGCGCCAGGCCATGGCAGGCAAAGGGCGCCAGCAGCAAGCTGCCCAGACCGCACCCTGCCAGCAATGGCCGCGCTGGCACCTGGCGGTAACCGCTGCTGCGCAGCAAGGCCATGCCCGGGATGAATTGCCCGGTCAGCGCCACCACGGCCAGCGGCACGCCGATGTTGAGCATCGCCATCGGCGAAAACTGCGGGGTGATCCACACCGGCGTGGCCAGGCCGATCACCCAGGCATCGGCGCTGAGCTCGCCACGGCCGATCACCAGGCCGACGCCGACCAGCAATACCGCCAGCACCGCATAGCGCGGCGACACACGCTTGCACACCAGGTAGGTGACGAACATCGCCAGCACCAGCAGCGGCTGCTCCTGCAGCGAGGTGAACAGCGCACTGCCGAAGCTGAACAGAATGCCCGCCAGCATCGCCGCGCACACCGACAGCGGCAGCCGGGCGACCAGTTTGTCGAAGGCACCACTGAGGCCCACCACCAGCACGATCAGGTTGGCGGCCAGGTAGGCGCCCACCGCCTCGCCGAGGCTCACCTGCGGCAACAGGCTGACCAGCAGCGCCGAGCCCGGCGCCGACCAGGCGATCACCACCGGCGCCCGGTAACGCAGGCTGAGCACGATGCCCAGCACGCCACTGCCGATGCTGATCGCCCAGATCCACGACGACAGCACCTCGGCCGGCAAACCTGCCGTGCGCGCTGCCTGGAAGATGATCACCAGCGGCCCGGCATAGGAGATCACCGTGGCGATAAAGCCGGCGACCAGCGCCGACAGCGACATGTCCTTGAACAGCGTCATTGCATCGCTCCGTCAAGCGGGCGGCCGCAGCCGCTCCCCGTCCACCGGCGAGGTGAACGGAGATGGATCGGGGTACGGATGGAGGTGGCGATCAGGCCTTGCTGGGTTGCAGGCTGAGCCGTTCGGAGCGGGCGCTGTTCAGGGCGAACACCAGCATGGCCAGGGCCGCGATGGCGCCGGGGATGGCGAAGGCCATGAAGTTCAGTTGCAGCGGCAGCTCGATGCCCATCAGCGCGCCGCCGAGCAGCGGGCCGACGATGGCGCCATTGCGGCCGATACCCGAGGCCCAGCCGAGGCCGGTGGAGCGGATCGACAGGCCGTAGAGCTGGGCGGTGCCGGCGTACAGCAGGATCTGCGTGCCGATGGTGGTCGCCCCGGCGATGAAGATCAGCAGGTACAGCATCAGCGTCGGGCTCTTGAAGCCAAGCAGGCTGATCGACACGGCCGCGGCGATGAAGAAGCCGACCTTGACCTTGGTCAGGTTGAAACGGTCGCCCAGCCAGCCGCCGAGAATCGCCCCGGCCATGCCGCCAAAGTTCAGGGCCAGCAGGAACGACAGGCTCGACCCCAGGCTGTAACCGGCGTTGGCCATCAGTTTCGGCAACCAGGAGCTCAGCGCGTAGACCATCAGCAGGCAGCAGAAGAACGCCACCCAGATCGACAGGGTGCGCACCGCCAGGCCATTGCGAAACAGCTCCAGCACCGAGACGCCAGCGCCCTTGCGCTCATTGATGGTCAGCTGCACATCGGCGCCCAGCGCCTGGCCGGGGTCGAGGCGATTGAGCAAGGCGCGGGCCTTGTCATGCTCGCCCCGGCGCACCAGAAAACCGATCGATTCGGGCAGGTAGCAGAGAATCACCGGCAACAGCAGCAACGGCAGCGCGGCGGCGAAGAACATCGATTCCCAGCCGAAACGCGGCAGCATGAAGATACCCACGCCAGCCGACAGCATGCCGCCGAGCGAATAGCCACTGAACATCACCGCGACCAGGGTGCTGCGCATCTTCTTCGGTGCGTATTCGTTCATCAGCGCCACGGCGTTGGGCATCAGCCCGCCGCAACCAAGACCGGCGATAAAGCGGCAGATGCCGAACTCGGTCGGGCTCGTGGCAAAGCCGTTGACGATGGTCGCCACGCTGAACAGCGCGAAGCAGATGGCGATGCCCTTCTTGCGGCCGATCTTGTCGGCCAGGCTGCCGAACAGCAGCGCGCCGAACATCATGCCGAACAGCGCGTAGCTGCCCAGCGCGCCGGCCTGCAAGGGCGTGAGCCCCCACTCCTGCATGATCACCGGCAGCACCACGCCATAGATGAACAGGTCGTAGCCGTCGAAGATCAGCAGCAAGGCGCACAGGCACATCACCAGCCAGTGAAAGGAATTGAAGCGGGCGTTGTCGATTACCTCGTTGACGTCGATGTTACGCATGGCATGGGTCTCTTATTGTTGTTGTGAAGCCGTGGCCGGCGTGGCCGTCCTGTTGAACTCGTATGAAGCCGTCAGCCCAGATCACCGCCACCGACCGGCAAGGTCACGCCGGTGATGTAGGACGCCTCGTCGGAGGCCAGAAACAGGATCGCGCCGACCTGCTCGTCGAGCGTGCCGTAGCGCTTCATCAGGCTGCTGTCGAGGGTCTGGTCGACGATCTGCTGATACCAGCCTTTCTCCTGTTCGCTCTGCTCGGCGGCGTTGCGCGGGATGCGCCGTGGCGGCGCCTCGGTGCCGCCCGGTGCGGTGGCGTTGACGCGGATGCCGCGCTGGGCGTTCTCGAACGCCAGGCAGGCGGTCAGCGCGTTGACCCCGCCCTTGGCCGCGCCGTAGGGCACGCGATTGAGGCTGCGCGTGGCAATCGAGGAGACGTTGACGATGGCCCCGGCGCCCTGCTCCAGCATCACCGGCAAGGCGGCGTGGCAGCACCACAGGGTCGGGAACAGCGAACGGCGCACCTCGGCTTCGATTTCCTCTTCGCGGTAATGCTCGAACGGCTTCGCCCAGATGGTGCCGCCGACGTTGTTGATCAGGATGTCCAGGCGGCCGAATCGCTCGACAGCCTGCTTGACCACCTGCTGGCAGTCCTCGTAGCGCTCAAGATCCGCGGTAAGGGTCAGCAACTCGGCGCCCTGCCCCAGCTCGCCGTTGAGCTCATGGACCAGCTCGGCACGGTCCACCGCGACGATGCGCGCGCCTTCGGCAGCCAGGCGCTCGACCACCCGCTTGCCGATCCCCTGCGCTGCCCCGGTGACCAATGCCACCTTGTTGTCGAATCGCTTGTGCATGGCGCTCTCCTCAGGCCGTCAGAGCTTGCCGATCGGTGCTGAGCACCTGGGTCGGGGTGAACTTCTCGTAATGGAAACTCGCTGGCGTGACGCCTTGCTCGCTGAAGTGGGCGCGCACCGCATCGACCATCGGCGGCGGCCCGCACAGGTAAACATCGACATCGCCGTCGTTGAGCATCGCCGCGCTCATGTGCTGGGTGACGTAGCCCTTGCGCGGGTGCCGGGACTGCGCCTCGGCCACGCAGGTGACGAACACCAGGGTCGGCAAACGCTCGGCCAGGGCCTGCAAACGCTCGACCAGCACCAGATCGAGATCCCGGGTAACCCCGTAGATCAGGCTGATCGGCTGCTCGCAGCCGCGCTCGGCCAGCACCTCGAGCATCGACAGAAATGGCGCCAGGCCGGTGCCGCCAGCCAGCAACAGCAGTGGGCGACGTACTTCGCGCAGGTAGAAGGTGCCCAACGGCCCGGTGAACTGCAGGCGCTCGCCCGGCTGCGCCTGATCCAGGTAGGCGCTCATCAGCCCACCCGGCACGCGCTTGATCAGAAAGCCGAAGCGCGCCTCACCCGGCTTGTTGCTGAACGAATACGCGCGGGTCTGAGTACCGCCAGGCACGCCGATATTCACGTACTGCCCGGGCAGAAAGCTCGGCGCTGCTGCGCCGCCGGTGATATCGAAGGCGACCTCCAGGGCCGCATCGGCATGCGCGGTGATCGACACCAGCTCGCCTTCGAAGCTGCCCGTGCCGGTCTTGCAGGCAGTGGACGGCACCGGCACGGCGATCACGCAATCCGAAGCAGGCACCATCTGGCAGGTCAGTACCAGGCCCTGGGCGGCCTCGTCTTCGCTGAGGGCGTCCTCGATGTAGTCCTCGCCCTGGTCATACTCGCCGTTCTCGCAGCGGCACTTGCAGGTGCCGCACACGCCGTCGGAGCAGTCCATGGGCAGATTGATGCGGTTGCGATAGGCCGCATCCAGCACCTTTTCATTGGCCTTGCAGTCGATGAAGCGGGTAACCCCATCTTCGAAATTCAGGGCGATGGTGTACGTCATGGCAATCCCTCGGCGCTGCCAGCGGGCACAGGAGCTAAGCGGCAGCGCATCGACTCAGATGTGGTAGATGTCGAGAACCTGGTGCACGTAATCGTTCTTGAGCACCACTTTCTTGCGGGTGATCAACGGCTGATCGCCACGCATATCCAGGTGGTAGAACGAGGTGCCGAAGTAGACATCGGTGCTCTTGTAGCGATGGCTCAGGGTCTGCCAGTTGAAGCGCACCTCGACCTGCTCGGCGCTCTCCTCGAGCACCTCCAGGTTGGCGATGAAGTGCGCGGTACGCGGCTCCGGCGTACTGGCACTGGAGCGCTCGGTCTTGATGCGAAACACCCGATCCTCCAACCCTTCGCGGTTGGGGTAATAGATCAGCGAGATCTCCCGCTGCGGGTCTTCGGTCAAGCCGTCGTTATCGTCCCAGGCGGGCATCCAGAACACCGCCTTGCTCGAATAGCACTCCAGCCATTCATCCCACTGACGGTCGTCGAGCAGGCGCGCTTCGCGGTAGATGAAATCGAGGATCAGTTGGCGATTGGCGCTCATGCTACGTCCTCCGCGTCGCTGGCGATCAGCTTCGCGCGCTCACTGTCGAGCGCCTTCTGCATGGCGTGCGCCCAGTAGGCGTGCTGGCGCACGAACAGGCCTTCGTCCTCGGACTTCACGCCACTGAGCAAGGGCTGCATGCCCATGGCCTTGGCGTTGTCATCGGCGCCTTCGATCCAGTGGCTGGCACCACGGCTGAGGTCGTTCCACTGCGCCGCCTGGCCGGCGTAACCGCTCTGGCAGGCGCGAAACTCTTCCAGATCGTCGGGTGTGCCCATGCCGGTGACGTTGAAGAAGTCTTCGTACTGGCGGATCCGCAGCGCGCGGGCCTGGTCGCTCTCGCCCTTGGGGGCGAAGCAGTAGATGGTCACTTCGGTCTTGTCGACGGCGATGGGCCGCACCACCCGAATCTGCGTGGAGAACTGGTCCATCAGGTACACGTTGGGGTACAGGCACAGGTTGCGGGTCTGGCCGACGATGATGTCGGCGCGGGTATCGCCGAACTTGGCCGCCAGCGCGTCACGGTGCTCGAACACCGGGCGCACGTCCGGGTTGATCAGCCGCGTCCACAACAGGATGTGGCCATACTCGTAGGCATAGAAACCGCCGACGCTTTTCGACCAGCCGTTGGCGTCCACGGTACGCGTGCCTTCGGCTTCATAGTTGCGGCGCTGCATGGTTGCCGAGTAGTTCCAGTGCACCGAACTGACGTGGTAACCATCGGCGCCATTCTCGATCTGCAGCTTCCAGTTGCCATCGTAGAAATACGACGAGTTGCCGCGCAGCACTTCGATGCCGTCCGGTGCCTGATCGACGATCTGGTCGATGATCACCCGGGTTTCGCCCAGGTAGTCTTCCAGCGCCGGCACTGCCTCGCTGAGGCTGCCGAACAGGAAGCCGCGGTAACTCTGGAAACGCGCCAGGTGCGTGAGGTCATGGGAGCCGTCGCAGTCGAAGCTCTGCGGGTAGCCGCCGGTCTTGGCGTCTTTGACCTTGAGCAGTTTGCCGGCGTTGCTGAAGGTCCAGCCGTGGAATGGGCAGGTGAACGAGCCCTTGTTGCCCTGCTTGCGCCGGCACAGTACGGCGCCACGGTGCGCGCAGGCGTTGATCAAGCCATGCAGTTCGCCCCCCTTGTCGCGGGTGATGACCACGGGCTGACGGCCGATGTGGGTGGTGAAGTAATCGTTGATCTCGGGGATCTGGCTCTCGTGGGCCAGGTAGACCCAGCCGCTCTCGAAGATGTGCTTCATCTCCAGTTCGAACAGGTCGGGGTCGGTGAAAACATCGCGTCGGCAACGGAAGATTCCCTTGGCAGGATCCTCCTGGACGGATTCGGCAAGCTGCCGGGCAAGGCGGTCGAATGTGCCGGTCATGGGTCGTACCCTCCGTTGTTCTTGTATCAGGCAACGCCAGATGGGGCGTATCAATAACGCCAGATGGGGCGTATCAGGCAGAGCCAGATTAAGAGCGGGTACGAGGTGGCAATAGCCGTTTACTGCAGATCGCTATCCAGATCCTGCAAAGGCCCGTTTGCGGGGTGTTTGAGTTTTCTACAGGCATGAAAAAGGGCGACCGAAGTCGCCCTTTCTGTGGATTACCCGAACTTAGTTCTGGTTTTCCATCTGCGCACGAATCAGATCACCAATGGTGGTCGGACCGGAAGTTTCAACTTCCTGCTTGCTACGCATTTCCTTGATGGCTTCTTTCTCGTCTTCAACGTCTTTCGACTTGATCGACAAGCTGATCACGCGGCTCTTGCGATCGACGCTGATGATCTTGGCTTCAACTTCTTCGCCTTCTTTCAGAACGTTGCGCGCGTCTTCAACGCGGTCACGGCTGATTTCGGAGGCTTTCAGCGTCGCTTCGATGCCTTCGGCCAGGGTGACGATAGCGCCCTTGGCGTCGACTTCTTTCACGATACCGCGAATGATGGTGCCTTTGTCGTTGACGGCAACGTAGTCGGAGAACGGATCTTCTTCCAGTTGCTTGATGCCCAGGGAGATGCGCTCGCGCTCTGGGTCAACCGACAGGATGACGGTTTCCAGCTCGTCGCCCTTCTTGAAGCGACGTACGGCTTCTTCGCCGACTTCGTTCCAGGAGATGTCGGACAGGTGAACCAGGCCGTCGATGCCGCCGTCCAGACCAATGAAGATACCGAAATCGGTGATCGACTTGATGGTGCCGGAGATCTTGTCACCCTTGTTGAACTGACCGGAGAAGTCTTCCCATGGGTTGGTCTTGCACTGCTTGATACCCAGGGAGATACGACGACGCTCTTCGTCGATGTCCAGAACCATGACTTCCACTTCGTCGCCAACCTGAACGACTTTCGACGGGTGGATGTTCTTGTTGGTCCAGTCCATTTCGGAAACGTGTACCAGGCCTTCCACGCCTTCTTCCAGCTCTGCGAAGCAGCCGTAGTCGGTCAGGTTGGTCACGCGCGCCATGACGCGGGTGCTTTCCGGGTAACGAGCCTTGATGGCAACCCATGGGTCTTCGCCCAGTTGCTTCAGGCCCAGGGAAACACGGTTACGCTCGCGATCGTACTTCAGAACCTTGACATCGATCTCGTCGCCAACGTTGACGATCTCGGACGGGTGCTTGATACGCTTCCAGGCCATGTCGGTGATGTGCAGCAGGCCATCGACGCCACCCAGATCCACGAATGCGCCGTAGTCGGTGAGGTTCTTGACGATACCTTTGACCTGTTGGCCTTCCTGCAGCGATTCCAGCAGCGCTTCGCGCTCGGCACTGTTTTCGGCTTCCAGGACGCTACGACGGGAAACGACAACGTTGTTGCGCTTCTGGTCGAGCTTGATGACCTTGAATTCCAGCTCTTTGCCTTCCAGGTGCGTGGTGTCGCGCACTGGACGGACGTCAACCAGGGAACCTGGCAGGAACGCACGGATGCCGTTAACGTCGACAGTGAAGCCGCCTTTAACCTTACCGTTGATAACGCCCTTGACCACTTCCTCAGCGGCGAAAGCTGCTTCCAGAACGATCCAGCACTCGGCGCGCTTGGCTTTTTCGCGGGACAGCTTGGTTTCACCGAAGCCGTCTTCGACCGCGTCCAGCGCTACGTGTACTTCGTCACCGACCTTGATGGTCAGCTCGCCTTGTTCGTTGAAGAACTGCTCCAGAGGGATGACGCCCTCGGATTTCAGGCCAGCGTGAACGGTAACCCAGTCGCCGTCGATGTCGACCACGATGCCAGTGATGATGGCACCCGGTTGCATGTCGAGGGACTTTAGGCTTTCTTCAAAAAGTTCTGCAAAGCTTTCGCTCATGTTGATTCCTGTAGGGTCGGGCGGGGATTCGCCCTGCTCCGCATTCCAGACAATGCGGGTTTATTCATATAAAAAGAGGCCTACGGGACTGGGACTGGTCTCCCGTATGCCTCCCTTGCGAGCCGAAATTGGCTCTTTCTCAACCGGCGAGGTCGCGATTGGCGACTTCGCTCAGGATTCTTTCCAGCACCTGCTCGATGGACAACTGGGTGGAATCCAGCTGGATTGCGTCGGCTGCCGGCTTGAGCGGCGCCACCGCACGCTGGGTATCACGCTCATCGCGCGCCCGAATCTCATCAAGAAGACTCGCGAGGTTAACATCATCGCCCTTCGCCTTCAACTGCAGGTAACGTCGGTTGGCACGTTCCTCGGCGCTGGCGGTGAGGAAAACCTTCAGCGGTGCGTCCTCGAAAACCACCGTGCCCATATCCCGGCCGTCGGCAATAAGCCCCGGCGCTTCGCGAAAGGCGCGCTGGCGCTGCAGCAGCGCATCACGCACCGCGGGCAGTGCGGCAACCTGGGAGGCACCGGCGCCGACGGCCTCGTTGCGAATCGCGTCGGTCACCTCTTCGCCTTCGAGAATGATGCGCTGCGGCTTGCCGTCGGCGGCCGCGAGGAATTGCACGTCCAGGTGGGCGGCCAGCAGCGTCAGCGACGCTTCGTTGCTCAGGTCAACGCCATGGTTGCGCGCGCAGAACGCCAGCAGGCGGTACAGCGCGCCGGAGTCCAGCAGGTTCCAGCCCAGCTGTTTGGCCAGCAGGCCGGCAACCGTGCCCTTGCCCGAGCCGCTCGGCCCGTCGATGGTGATGACCGGTGCATTGACGTTCATTGCTGCCCCTCCACGGCCACACGCATGCCAACCTGCTCGGTCAGGGCGAGGAAGTTGGGAAACGAGGTGGCGACGTTGGCAGCGTCGTGGATACGGATCGGCGCGCTGGCACGCAGCGAGGCAACGCTGAAGGCCATGGCGATACGGTGGTCGCCGTGGCTGTGCACTTCGCCGCCGCCGATGGTCTGGCCACCGTCGATGATGATGCCATCTTCGGTGGGCTCGACCTTGACGCCCAGGCTGGTCAGGCCGTCGGCCATCACCTGGATACGGTCGGACTCCTTCACGCGCAGCTCTTCGGCGCCGCGCAGCACGGTGCGGCCTTCGGCGCAGACGGCCGCGATGAACAGCACCGGGAACTCGTCGATGGCCAGCGGTACCAGTGCCTCGGGAATCTCGATGCCCTTGAGCTTGGCGCCGCGCACACGCAGGTCAGCCACTGGCTCGCCGCCGACTTCACGCTGGTTTTCCAGGCTGATGTCGCCACCCATCAGGCGCAGGATCTCGATCACACCGATCCGCGTCGGGTTGATGCCGACATGCTCGAGCAGCAGGTCGCTGCCCTCGGCAATGGAGGCTGCCACCAGGAAGAAGGCGGCCGAGGAAATGTCCGCCGGTACTTCGATACGGGTGGCGGTGAGCTTGCCACCGGCCTGCAGGGAAGCCACCGGGCCCTTGGACTCCACGGCGTAGCCGAAACCACGCAGCATGCGCTCGGTATGGTCACGGGTCGGCGCTGGCTCGGTGACGGTGGTCACGCCTTCGGCATACAAGCCGGCGAGCAGCAGGCAGGATTTAACCTGGGCGCTGGCCATCGGCAGCGTGTAGGTCAACGCCTTGAGCTTCTGGCCACCGCGGATGGTCAGCGGCGGACGGCCGTCCGGGCCGGTCTCGACCACGGCGCCCATTTCCCGCAGCGGATTGGCCACGCGGTTCATCGGACGCTTGGACAGCGACGCGTCGCCGGTCATGGTCACGTCGAACGGCTGGCCAGCCAGCAGGCCGGCGAGCAGGCGCATCGAGGTGCCCGAGTTGCCCACGTAGATCGGCCCAGGTGGTGCTTTCAGGCCATGCAGGCCAACGCCATGAACGGTCACGCGGCCATGGTGCGGCCCTTCGATGACCACGCCCATGTCGCGGAACGCCTGCAGGGTCGCCAGGGCGTCTTCGCCCTCGAGGAAGCCCTCGACCTCGGTGGTACCTTCGGCCAGCGAGCCGAGCATGATCGAGCGGTGGGAGATGGACTTGTCACCTGGAACGCGGATACGCCCACGCACAGTGCCACCAGGATTAGCCAGGAAAACCAGATCGTTCGAGTGCATAGCGTCCACATAGGCCCGGCGGGCCAGTATTTTGCTGAAATGTTCGCGGGCCACGCGGGCGCGGGTGAATACGCCCAGCAGGTGATGCCCGTCCCCTGCGTCGACCGCGTCGCGCAAGGCGTCGAGGTCATCGCGAAATACATCCAAGGTACGCAGCACGGCTTCGCGGTTGGCGAGAAAGATGTCGTGCCACATGACCGGGTCACTGCCGGCGATTCTCGTGAAATCGCGGAAGCCGCCGGCGGCGTAGCGGAAGATTTCCAGATTTTCGTTACGTTTGGCCAGCGAGTCGACCAGGCCGAAAGCCAGCAGATGCGGCAGGTGGCTGGTGGCGGCGAGCACCTGATCGTGGTGCTCGACCTGCATGTGCTCGACGTCGGCACCCAGCTCGCGCCACAGCTGATCGACCCGCTGCAAGGCCAGTGCATCGGTCTGTGGCAGCGGCGTGAGGATCACCTTGTGGCGCTTGAACAGCTCGCCATTGGCCGCTTCCACCCCGCTCTGCTCGGAGCCGGCAATCGGGTGGCCGGGTACGAAACGCGCCGGCACGCCACCGAAAACCGCGTCGGCCGCACGCACCACGTTGCCCTTGGCACTGCCGGCATCGGTGAGGATGGCGTCGCCCAGCTCCAGCCTGGCCAGCTCACCGAGCACCCGCTCCATGGCCAGGATAGGCACCGCCAGCATGATCACGTCCGCGCCCAGACAGGCGGCAGCCAGTTGCTCCTCGCAGCGGTCGACCACCCCCAGCTCGACAGCCAGGCGCCGGGCCTGCGGATCCAGATCGACACCCACCACTTCACGGCACACGCCACGGGCACGCAGGCCCTTGGCGAAGGAGCCGCCGATCAGCCCCAGGCCAACGACGACCAGACGCTCGACCAGCGGCTGCACAGCTGCAGTGCGTTGCGTCACGCGTTCAGCACCTTGCGCAGCGCTTCCAGGAAGCGGGCGTTCTCGGCCGGCAGGCCAATGGAAACACGCAGGTGATTGGGCATGCCGTAACCGGCCACCGGCCGCACGATCACGCCTTCACGCAACAGCCCCTGGTTGATCGCTGCGGTATCGCGGCCAAAGTCGATGGCCAGGAAGTTGGCCTTGGACGGAATCCAGCCCAGGCCCAGCTCGCGGCAACCTTCCTGCAGCTGCAGCATGCCGGCGGTGTTGATTTCACGGCTGCGCGCCAGGTACTCGGTGTCGTCGAACGCCGCGCAGGCAGCAGCCAGGGCGAAGCTGTTGACGTTGAACGGCTGGCGCACGCGATTCAGCACATCGGCCACGTCAGGCCGGCTCAAGCCGTAGCCAACCCGCAGCGAGGCCAGGCCATAGGCCTTGGAGAAGGTACGCGAGACCAGCAAGTTGGCGTGGTCGGCGAGGTAATCGATGCCGTTCGGCAACTCGTCACCGTCGGCGTATTCGATATAGGCCTCGTCCAGCACCACCAGCACGTTTTCCGGCACGGCGGCGAGGAAGTCGCGCAGCGCCTGCTTGCTGAACCAGGTGCCGGTGGGGTTGTTGGGGTTGGCAATGAACACCACCCGGGTGTTGGCATCGATGGCCGCCAGCATGGCAGGCAGGTCATGGGCGAAATTCACCGCCGGAACGACCTTGGCCTGGGCACCGACCGCCTGGGTGGCGATCGGGTAAACCGCGAACGCGTGCTCGCTGAACACCGCATTCAGGCCGGGCGCCAGGTAGGCGCGGGCGACCAGTTCGAGGATGTCGTTGGAGCCATTGCCCAGGGTCACCTGGGCGGTGCTCACGCCACAGCGCTCGGCCAGCAGGGTCTTGAGGCTGAAGCCGTTGCCGTCCGGGTAGCGGGTCAGCTCGTCGAGCTCGGCGCGAATCGCCGCCAGCGCCTTGGGGCTGGGACCCAGCGGGTTCTCGTTGCTGGCCAGCTTGACGATGCTCGCCGGGTCCATGTTCAGCTCACGGGCCAGCTCGTCGACCGGCTTGCCGGGCACGTAGGGGGACAGTTTCTGTACGCCTGGCTGGGCCAGGGCAATGAAATCACAACTCATAGTCAGGCCTCAGGCCGCAGGTCTGGGGTGACGAGCACAAGCCTGATTTTGCCTGTCGCCCGCAACCCGCGGCCTGCAGCCGCAGTTAAAGTACTGCCTTGGGATAGGAACCCAGCACCTTGAGTGCCACGGCTTCCTGATTGATTTTTTCCAGTACGTCCTTGATCAGCGGATCGCGGTGGTGACCGACGAAATCGATGAAGAAGGCGTAGGTCCACTTGCCACTGCGCGACGGGCGGGTTTCGATGCGGGTCAGGTCGATGCCGTTCTGGTGGAACGGCACCAGCAGCTCGTGCAGGGCACCGGGCTTGTTGCGCATGGAAACGATCACCGAGGTCTTGTCGTCGCCGGTGGGTGGCACTTCCTGGTTGCCGATGATCAGGAAGCGCGTGGAGTTGTCCGGGCGATCCTCGATCTTTTCTGCCAGGCGGGTCAGGCCGTACAGGTTGGCCGCCATGTCACCGGCAATCGCCGCCGAATTCCACTCGCTTTTCACCCGGCGGGCGGCATCGGCGTTGCTGGAAACCGCCACGCGCTCGACGTTCGGGTAATGGGCATCCAGCCACTTGCGGCACTGGGCCAGGGACTGGGCATGGGAATAGATGCGGGTGATGCGGTCGGTCTTGGTGGCATCACCCACCAGCAGATGGTGGTGGATGCGCAGCTCCACCTCGCCGCAGATCACCAGATCGTGCTCGAGGAAGCTGTCGAGGGTGTGGTTGACCGCACCTTCGGTGGAGTTCTCCACCGGCACCACGCCGAAGTTGACGGCGCCAGCCACCACTTCACGGAACACTTCGTCGATCGCCGCCATCGGCTGGCTGATCACCGCGTGACCGAAATGCTTCATCGCCGCCGCCTGGGAGAAGGTGCCTTCCGGGCCCAGGTAGGCGACCTTCAGCGGGTTCTCCAGGGCCAGGCAGGAGGACATGATTTCACGGAACAGCCGCGCCATGTCTTCGTTGCCGAGTGGCCCGCGGTTACGCTCCATCACCCGCTTGAGCACCTGTGCCTCACGCTCGGGGCGGTAGAACACCGGCACCTCGCCCTCGGCCAGGGTGGCCATCTTCACCCGCGCCACTTCCTCGGCGCAGCGCGCACGGTCACTGATCAGCTCGAGAATCTTCTCGTCCAGGCTGTCGATGCGCAGGCGCAGGGCCTGCAGGGCCTGGTCGGTATTGGCGTCGTTGCTCATCAGCCGTGCTCCTTCTCGAACTCCGCCATGTAGGCGACCAACGCCTCGACCGCATCCAGGCCCACGGCGTTATAGATGGAGGCACGCATGCCACCCACCGAACGGTGTCCCTTGAGATTGAGCAGGCCGCGCGCGTCGGCACCGGCCAGGAATGGCTTGTCGAGGCGCTCGTCCGCCAGGCGGAACGGCACGTTCATCCACGAGCGGGCATTCTTGGCGATCGGGTTGCTGTAGAACTCGCTGGCGTCGATGACTTTGTACAGCAGGTCCTTCTTGGCCTTGTTGAGCTTTTCCATGGCGGCAACACCGCCCTGCTCCTTCAGCCACTCGAACACCAGGCCGGACAGGTACCAGGAGAAGGTCGCCGGGGTGTTGTACATCGAACCATTGTCGGCGGCTATTTGATAGTTGAGCATGGTCGGGCAACTGCTGCGCGCACGACCGAGCAGGTCGTCACGAACGATCGCCACCACCAGGCCGCTGGGGCCGATGTTCTTCTGGGCGCCGGCGTAGATCAGGCCGAATCTGGAGATATCGATTTCGCGCGAGAGGATATCGGACGACATGTCGACCACCAACGGTACGTCGCCGGTCTCGGGAATCCAGTCGAACTGCAGGCCGCCGATGGTTTCGTTGCTGGCGTAGTGCAGGTAGGCAGCGTTCTTGGACAACTGCCACTCGTTCTGCCCGGGAATGGCGAAATAATCGTAGGCCTTGGCACTGGCCGCTACGTTGATGTTGCCGTAGCGACGCGCCTCGTCGATGCTCTTCTTCGACCAGATGCCGGTATCGATGTAGTCGGCGGTACCGTCTTCGGGCAGCAGGTTGAGCGGGATTTCCGCGAACTGCTGGCTGGCACCGCCCTGCAGGAACAGCACCTTGTAATCAGAGGGAATGGTCAGCAGATCGCGCAGATCCTGCTCGGCCTTTTCGGCGATCGCCGTGTATTCGTCGCTGCGGTGGCTCATTTCCATGACGGAAAGGCCCTTGCCCTGCCAGTCGAGAAGCTCGGCCTGGGCGCGCTGCAGAACGGCTTCGGGAAGCGCGGCCGGGCCGGCGCAGAAGTTAAAGGCTCGCTTGCTCACAATTCACTCTCGCTTGACTGTCTGCTACTTCATACCTGGCGAAATGCTGCCTGCCGCATCACGGCGGCAGGCAGAGCGGCGCGCTTAGGCGTCGCGATCTTCTTCCGCTGGCTCGTCGCCCTCGGCGGCCGGCTCTTCGCCCGCTACAGACTGATCGGTTTCAGAGACGACGATCGGATTGCCCTCTTCGTCCAGCTCTGCTTCGATGTCTTCCCCGGAAGGCTCCTGCACACGCTCCAGGCCGACCAGTTTCTCGTCCTTGGCCAGCTTGATCAGGGTCACGCCCTGGGTGTTACGGCCAGAACTGGAGACTTCGTCGACGCGGGTACGCACCAGGGTGCCCTGGTCGGAAATCAACATGATTTCCTCGCCGTCCTGCACCTGGATGGCGCCGATCAGCGGGCCGTTACGCTCCTTGGTGATCATGCCGATCACGCCCTGGCCGCCACGACCACGACGCGGGAACTTGGACAGCGCGGTGCGCTTGCCGAAACCGCGCTCGGAGGCGGTGAGGATCTGCGCACCGGATTCCGGGATCAGCATGGAGATCAGGCGCTGATCCTTGCCGATACGCATGCCGCGGATACCACGGGCGCCACGGCCCATGACGCGCACCACGCTCTCGGCGAAACGAATCACCTTGCCGGCGCTGGAGAACAGCATGACTTCCTTGGAACCGTCGGTGATGGCGGCGGCGATCAGGGTGTCGCCTTCCTTCAGCTTCAGGGCGATCAGGCCATTGGAACGCGGACGGCTGAACTGCACCAGCGGGGTCTTCTTCACGGTACCGGAGGCGGTGGCCATGAAGATGTAGGCGCCAGTCGGCTCGGCCACCAGCTCGGCGGTCTCGCCTTCGACTTCTTCGATCTCGGCGACTTCAGCCACTTCTTCGGCTTCGACGATCTCGCCTTCGAGCACGGCGTCGTCGCTGTCGTCCACGTCGTCGGCGCCGGCTTGCTGCTGCAGGGCTTCGAGGTCGATCTGCAGCATGGTGGTGATGTACTCACCTTCTTCCAGCGGCAGCAGGTTGACCAGCGGACGGCCGCGGGCGGCGCGCGATGCTTCAGGGATCTCGTAGGTCTTGAGCCAGTACACCTTGCCCTTGCTGGAGAACAGCAGCAGCGTGGCGTGGCTGTTGGCGACCAGCAGGTGAGCGATGTAGTCCTCATCCTTGATGCCGGTGGCCGACTTGCCTTTGCCGCCACGGCGCTGGGCCTGGTACGAGGTCAATGGCTGAGTCTTGGCGTAACCGCTGTAGGAGATGGTCACCACGCGTTCTTCCTGGGGGATCATGTCGCCCAGGGTGAGGTCCAGACGCGAATCGAGAATCTCGGTACGGCGCTTGTCACCGAACTCGGCCTTGACCGCTTGCAGCTCCTCGCGAATCACTTCCATCAGGCGCACGGCGCTGGTCAGGATGCGGATCAGCTCACCGATCTGGTTGAGGATTTCCTGGTACTCGGCCAGCAGCTTCTCGTGCTCCAGGCCGGTCAGGCGGTGCAGGCGCAGGTCGAGGATCGCTTGAGCCTGTTCCGGCGACAGGTAGTACTTGCCGTCACGCAGGCCATATTGCGGATCGAGCCCTTCCGGGCGGCACGAGTCAGCCCCCGCGCGCTCGACCATGGCCTCCACGGCAGACGATTCCCAGGCGGCGGAAATCAGCGCTTCCTTGGCCTCGGACGGCGTCGGCGAGGCCTTGATCAGGGCGATGACCGGGTCGATGTTGGACAGCGCAACCGCCTGGCCTTCAAGGATATGGCCGCGCTCACGGGCCTTGCGCAGTTCGAACACGGTACGCCGGGTAACCACTTCACGGCGGTGCAGGATGAACGCTTCGAGCATGTCCTTGAGGTTGAGGATCTTCGGCTGGCCGTCGATCAGCGCCACCACGTTGATGCCGAACACGCTCTGCATCTGGGTCTGGGCGTAGAGGTTGTTGAGGATCACCTCCGGCACTTCGCCGCGGCGCAGCTCGATGACCACGCGCATGCCGTCCTTGTCGGACTCGTCGCGCAGCTCGGTGATGCCCTCGAGCTTCTTCTCCTTGACCAGCTCGGCGATCTTCTCGATCAGACGCGCCTTGTTCAGCTGGTACGGCAGCTCGGTGATGACGATCTGCTGGCGACCGCCGACCTTGTCGATGTCTTCGACTTCGGCGCGGGCACGGATGTAAATCCGCCCACGGCCGGTGCGGTACGCTTCGACGATACCGGCGCGGCCGTTGATGATGCCGGCGGTCGGGAAGTCCGGGCCGGGGATGTACTGCATCAGGTCATCGACCGTCAGCTCCGGGTTGTCGATCAGCGCCAGGCAGCCGTCGATCACTTCGCTGAGGTTGTGCGGCGGAATGTTGGTCGCCATGCCCACGGCGATACCGCTGGAACCGTTGACCAGCAGGTTGGGGATCTTGGTCGGCATGACCGCCGGGATCTGCTCGGTGCCGTCGTAGTTGGGCACCCAGTCGACGGTTTCCTTGTGCAGGTCAGCCAGCAGCTCGTGAGCCAGCTTGGTCATGCGCACTTCGGTGTATCGCATGGCGGCGGCGTTGTCGCCGTCCACCGAACCGAAGTTGCCCTGGCCGTCGACCAGCAGGTAACGCAGCGAGAACGGCTGCGCCATACGCACGATGGTGTCGTAAACGGCGGTATCACCATGCGGGTGATATTTACCGATCACGTCACCGACCACACGGGCGGATTTCTTGTAAGGCTTGTTCCAGTCGTTGCCCAGTTCGCTCATGGCGAACAGCACCCGGCGATGCACGGGCTTCAGGCCATCGCGCGCATCCGGCAAGGCACGCCCGACGATCACGCTCATCGCGTAGTCGAGGTACGACTGTTTCAGTTCATCTTCGATGTTGACCGGGAGGATTTCTTTGGCCAGTTCGCCCATGAGTAGCCTGATTCCTTTTTTCTGATGAAGCCCCACCCTGCTCATCTGGAGCCGGATGAAGCGCGTCGCGATGGCATCAGGCCAGCGACGACTCACGACAAATCAATACGTTATGTCATGCATTCGAGCAGTGACGGCAACCGCTGACGGTGCCCCTGAAAACTGCCGGAGCTTACCACAAAGCATGCCTTGCACCTATCCCCGCAGGCGCAGCAAGCTGGGCATTCAGTGCAGACGCTTGCGACACATCAGCTGGGTGAGTTTGGCCGCGTCCGGGCGCTCGATCACGCCACGCTCGGTGACCAGAAAGTCCACCAGGTCGGCCGGGGTCACGTCATAGCGCGGCGCCACTTCGTCCACCCCCTTGATCCGCTCATGCGGCCCATAGGCCAGCGGGCCGTGGCCGAGGTCATGAAAGCCCTCTTCACCGCTGTCCAACTGCAGATCGACCAGCGCGCTTGGCGCCACCACCATCAGCCGCACGCCATGGTGCATGGCCGCCACGGCCAACTGATAGGTGCCGATCACGCCGAGCACATCGCCATTGGCGGCGATCCCCTCGGCGCCGACGATCGCCCAGGTGACACCGCGCTCCTTCATGACATGGGCAAGCGCCGCATCGGCGCTCAACGCTGCGGCGATTCCCTCCTGATGCAGCTCCCAGGCAGCCAGGTGGGCGCCCTCGAGCAACGGCCGGCTCTCGCCCAGGTAGCAGCGCTCCAGCAGGCCTTCGATCTGCGCCGCGCGCACCACGCCAAGGGCGGTACCGAAGCCGCCACTGGCCAGCGCACCGGCACAGCCGATGCTCAGCAGGTTCTGCAGGTTGCCCTGAAAGCCGCGGATCAGTTCCACGCCGAGTTGCGCCATGGCCAGATTGGCCTCGCGATCACGCTGATGCGCGCTGCGGGCTTCATCTTCCAGCACATCCAGGGGCTGCGCGCCGGGTTTCATGATCACCAGGCGCTGCCGCATGCGTGCCAGCAGGCGCTCGCCCTCTGCGGCCGGCAAGCCGGCCGCACACAGCGCATCGCGATCGACCTGCAGGCCGGCGTGCCAATCAGCGCCCGCGTCCAGGCGCTGCCGGGCGCCCAGCACCAGCGCGTAACCGCTGCAGAGCAGCCGGGCAGCGGCGCCCTGCAGCGCACCTTCGGCCAGCAGCGCGGCCACCGCCGACACCGAATGACAGGCCTGCCAGACCTGCTCGCCAGGCAGGCGGCGCTGATCGAGCACGTGCAGCGCGCCCTCGCGCCAGACGAACCCCACGACCTGCTCGGCAGCCAGCAAACGCTCGCGCATTACCTACTCCATCCAATAAAGCCGGCCAGTATACGCCTGGCAGGCGCCGCGCCGCACGCCAGGCACCTTCAAGACCGTGGCATTCCTCTATAGACTCAGGGTTTTCGCTTATGGAACCCGCCCATGGCAGACGCCCCGCTCGACCTCTTATTGCTGCCCACCTGGCTGGTGCCGGTCGAGCCCGCTGGCGTCGTCCTGCACGACCACGGCCTGGGCATCCGCGATGGCCGTATCGCGTTGATCGCACCGCGCGCCGAGGCCCTGCGCCGTGGCGCGAACGAGATCCGCGAACTGCCGGGTCGCCTGCTCACGCCTGGCTTGGTGAATGCCCACGGGCACGCAGCGATGACTCTGTTCCGCGGCCTGGCCGATGACCTGCCGCTGATGACCTGGCTGGAAAAGCACATCTGGCCGGCGGAAGCCAAATGGGTCGATGAACAGTTCGTGCAGGACGGCACCGAGCTGGCCATCGCCGAGCAGATCAAAAGCGGTATCAGCTGTTTCGCCGACATGTATTTCTTCCCGGAAATGGCCTGCGAGCGGGTGCACGCCAGCGGCATGCGCGCGCAGATCAGCATTCCGGTGCTGGATTTCGCCATTCCCGGCGCCCGGGATGCCGACGAGGCGCTGCGCAAGGGCGTGACCTTGCTCGACGACATGAAGCATCACCCGCGCATCAGCGTCGCCTTCGGCCCCCACGCGCCCTACACGGTCAGCGATGCCAACCTGGAAAAATTGCGCATCCTTGCCGAGGAAGTCGACGCCGGCATTCATATGCACGTGCATGAAACCGCCTTCGAGGTGCAGCAGAGCCTGGAACACCACGGCGAGCGTCCGCTGGCGCGGCTCAATCGCCTGGGCCTGCTCGGCCCGCGCTTTCAGGCCGTGCACATGACCCAGATCGATGACGAGGATATCGCCCTGCTGGTCGCCACCAACAGCAGCGTGATCCACTGCCCGGAATCCAACCTCAAGCTGGCCAGCGGCTTCTGCCCGGTCGAGAAGCTCTGGCAGGCCGGCGTCAACGTGGCCATCGGCACCGACGGCGCGGCCAGCAACAATGACCTCGACCTGCTCGGCGAAACCCGCACCGCCGCCCTGCTGGCCAAGGCCGTGGCCAGCTCGGCCAGTGCCCTCGACGCCCACCGCGCCCTGCGCATGGCAACCCTCAATGGCGCCCGCGCCCTGGGCATGGAGGGCGAGATCGGCTCGCTGGAGCTCGGCAAGGCCGCCGATATCGTCGCCTTTGACCTGCGCGGCCTGGCCCAGCAACCGGTCTACGATCCGGTTTCACAACTGATCTACGCCACCTCGCGGCACTGCGTCGAGCACCTTTGGGTCGCTGGCAAAGCGCTGCTCGAAGAAGGCCGCCTGACGCGCCTGGACGAAGAGCGCATCATTGCCACCACCCAGCAATGGGGCGCGAAAATAGCCGGACGTCCGGCACATTGAGCACAAGGTAAGGCAAACTGTCACACATCACAGGCCAGCAGCGCGCCTAGCAAAGCTGGCAACATGCACGCACTGCGCGCCATGTCATACGCATTCGCTTTATTCAGGGAAAACCATGAGCAACGTCGACCACGCTGAAATCGCCAAATTCGAAGCCCTCGCCCATCGCTGGTGGGACAAGGAGAGCGAGTTCAAGCCTTTGCACGAGATCAACCCGCTGCGCGTCAACTGGATCGACGAGCGCGCCGGCCTGGCTGGCAAGAAGGTGCTCGACGTCGGTTGTGGTGGCGGCATTCTCAGCGAAGCCATGGCCCACCGCGGCGCCACGGTGACCGGCATCGACATGGGCGAAGCGCCGCTGGCGGTGGCCCGCCTGCACCAGCTGGAATCGGGCGTGGAAGTCGATTACCGGCAGATCACCGCCGAAGCCATGGCCGAGGAAATGCCGGGGCAGTTCGACGTGGTCACCTGCCTGGAAATGCTCGAGCACGTGCCGGATCCGTCTTCGGTGATTCGCGCCTGCCACAAGCTGGTCAAGCCCGGCGGCCAGGTGTTCTTCTCCACCATCAACCGCAACCCCAAGGCCTACCTGTTCGCGGTGATCGGCGCCGAGTACATCCTGCGCCTGCTGCCGCGCGGCACCCATGATTTCAAGAAATTCATCCGCCCCTCGGAGCTGGGCGCCTGGAGCCGCCAGGCTGGCCTCGAGGTCAAGGACATCATTGGCCTGACCTACAACCCGCTGACCAAGCACTACAAACTGGCCAACGATGTAGACGTCAACTACATGGTGCATACCAGCAAGGCCGAATGACCCAGCCGGGCGAGCGCACCCTGATGCGCTCGCCGCTCACCGCGCTGGCCCGGCCAGCGGCGGCCGCTCCGCCAACGCCTGAACCCAGGCCACATACGCCTGAATCGCCAGGGCCACATCGCCCACCTCGACGGCCTCGGCCGGGTGATGGCTGACCCCTCCCGCACAGCGCACGAACAGCATGCCCACCGGCCAGCGCTCGGCCATGGCGATGGCGTCATGACCCGCCCCGCTGGGCAGCGCCAGGCTGCGCCCCTGTACCTCGGTCAGCACCTGCGCCAGGCAGGCCTGCATGCTTTCGTCGCAACGGGTCGCCGGTATGCCGTAGTACTGGCTGGCATGGAACTGCAGGCCGCGCTGCCGGGCAATGGCTTCGCCGCCGCTGAGCAGATCAGCCAGCAGGCTGGCCAGCATCTGGTCCTCCGGGCCACGTACATCCAGGGTCAGGGCGACCTCACCGGGAATCACGTTGACCGCCCCCGGGTGGCACTGCAAGGTGCCCACCGTGGCCACCAGCTGCGGATCGCGCCGGCGGGTCTGCGCCTCGACGTAGACCATCCACTGCGCCGCCGCGGCCAGGGCGTCCTGGCGATGGCTCATCGGCACGGTACCGGCATGCCCGGCCATGCCGACGAAGCGGCAATTCAATCGGCGCGCGCCATTGATGGCCGTCACCACCCCCAACGCCAGCGCCTCACGCTCCAGGCATGGGCCCTGCTCGATATGCAGTTCCAGATAGGCGGCGACGTCATCGGCGTTCCGCGCCGCACTGGCAATGTCCCCTGCATCCAGGCCAACGGCAGCCATCGCCTGGGCGACACTGACGTCATTGGCATCGACCTGATCGAGCCAGCCCTGCGGCCAGCTGCCGGTCAGGCCACGGCTACCGAGCAAGGTGATACCGAACCGGGTGCCCTCCTCGTCGGCGAAACCGACGATCTCGATGGCCAGCGGCAGACGGGTGCCGCGGTCGTGAAAGTACTGCACGGTTTCGATGGCCGCGACCACGCCGAGCATGCCGTCGTAACGACCGGCGTTGCGTACGGTATCCAGGTGCGAGCCGAGCAACAGCGCCTGCGCGCCAGCACGCTGGCCTTCGTAGCGCCCGCAGATATTGCCGACGGCATCCTGCCAGACGCGCATACCGGCAGCCTGCATCCACTCGCCCACCAGGGCGTTGGCGCGCAGGTGCTCGGCCGACAGATAGACCCGGGTCAGGCCCTCGGCAGACTCGCTGATTGCCGCCAGCTCGTCGCAGCGCGCCATCACCCGAGCGCCGGCACTGGCGGCGGTGCGCGCTTCCATGGCGGCCATCAGTTGCGCTCGCCGTAGTGATCCCAGGCCGCCTGCATGGCAGCGCCCTGAGTGGTGCGCAGGCCCAGGCGGTTGAGTACCGCCTCCAGGGCGCAGAGGGTCTGCAGCACGCAATCCTTGCGGGCGTTGTAGCCCATGGTGCCGATGCGCCAGACCTTGCCGGCCAGCGGCCCGAAGGAGGTGCCGATCTCGATACCGAAGTCCTCGAGCATCAGCTTGCGCACCTGGTCGCCATTGACCGCCTCGGGAATCAGCACGCCAAGAACGTTGTTCATCTTGTATTCGAGGTTGCCGAAGGTCTCCAGGCCCATGCCCTGGATACCCTTGAGCAGCGCATCCCCATGCAGCTTGTGGCGGGCGATGCCTGCCGCCAGCCCCTCCTCGGCAATCACCCGCGCGCACTCGCGGGCAGCGAACAGCGCCGAGGTGGCTTCGGTGTGGTGATTGAGGCGCTCGGGGCCCCAGTAATCGAGGATCATGCCGAGGTCGAAATAGTTGGAGTAGATCATCTCGTCGTCGCCGTCCCGGTGGGCCGCGGTACGGATGCCGGCTTCCACGCAGGCGCGGCGACGAATCACCTCGACCATGGGCGCACTGAGGGTGATCGGCGCAGTGCCGGACGGCCCGCCCAGGCACTTCTGCAAGCCGGCGGACACCGCATCCAGGCCCCAGGCATCGGTTTCCAGCAGGTTGCCACCCAGCGACGCGGTGGCGTCGGTGTAGAACAGCACGCCGTGACGCCGGCAGATCTCGCCCAGCTCGGCCAGTGGCTGCAGCATGGTGGTCGAGGTGTCGCCCTGCACGGTCAGCAACAGGCGCGGCTTCACGCGCTTGATCGCATCCTCGATCTGCTGCGGGGTGAACACCTCCCCCCAGGGCACCTCGATGGTATGAACATCGGCACGGCAGCGCCGGGCGATTTCACAGAGCAGGTGGCCGAAACGGCCGAACACCGGCACCAGCACCTTGTCGCCCGGGCGAATCGTCGAAACCAGAATGGCCTCGATACCGGCCCGCGAGGTGCCGTCGATCAGCAAGGTAGCGGCGTTGGCGGTACGGAACACGCCGCGATACAGGGCCATCACCTCGTTCATGTAGTGGGTCATGGCCGGGTCGTACTGGCCGATCAACTGGCTGGACATGGCGCGCAGCACACGCGGATCGGCATTGATCGGGCCGGGGCCCATCAGCAGGCGCTGGGGTGGATTGACGGGCAGGAAAGTGGTGTTCATCTGCTAATTCTCGTTCTGGTGACGCTCAGTTCAGTCCGCGTACGGACGAGATGAATTGCTTGAGTTCGGCGCTCTGCGGGTTGGCGAACAACTCGCGACTGGGGCCCTGCTCCCACACCCGGCCCTGATGCATGAACACCACGCGATCACCAACCTCCTGGGCGAAGTTCATCTCGTGGGTGACCAGAATCAGGGTCATGCCCTCCCTGGCCAGTTGCTCGAGCACCTTGAGCACCTCGCCGACCAGCTCGGGATCCAGCGCCGAGGTGATCTCGTCGCACAGCAGCACCTTGGGCGACATGGCCAGCGCCCGGGCGATGGCGACCCGCTGCTGCTGACCGCCGGAGAGGTTGGCCGGGTAATAGTCCATGCGGTCACCGAGGCCGACCTTGTCGAGCATCCGCGCCGCCAGTTCACGGCATTCGGCGTCGCTCTTCTTCAGCACGCGGCGCGGCGCCAGCATCACGTTCTCCCGGGCGGTCATGTGCGGGAACAGGTTGAAGCTCTGGAACACCATGCCCACCGAGCGGCTGATCTCCCGGGCCTGGGAATCGCGGTCGGTGACGGTCATGCCGGCCAGCTTGATGCTGCCGTCCTGGTAGCCTTCGAGGCCGTTGATGCAGCGCAGCAAGGTGCTCTTGCCCGAGCCGCTGCGGCCGATGATCGACACCACCTCACCCACCTCGATATCGAGGTCGACACCCTTGAGCACGTGGTTGTCACCGTAGTACTTCTGTACCTGATCAATGGTGATGAGCGGCATTGAATTTCTTCTCCAGATACTGGCTGTAGCGCGACAGCGGATAACACATCAGGAAGTAGCCCAGCGCCACCAGGCCGAACACCTTGAAGGGCTCGTAGGTGACGTTGTTGAGGATGGTGCCGGCCTTGGTCAGCTCGACGAAACCGATGATCGATGCCAGCGCCGTGCCCTTGATCACCTGCACGGCGAAGCCCACGGTCGGCGCGATACCGATGCGCAGCGCCTGGGGCAGGATGACGCGAAACAGGCTCTGGCCGAAGTCCAGGCCCAGGCAACGACAGGCTTCCCACTGGCCCTTGGGCAAGGCGCGGATGCTGCCATGCCAGATGTCGACCAGAAAGGCGCTGGTATACAAGGTCAAGGCCAGCGAGGCCGCCGTCCAGGGCGACACGTCGATCCCCAGCAAGGCCACGCCGAAGAACGCCAGGAACAGCTGCATCAGCAACGGCGTACCCTGGAACAGTTCGGTGTAGCCGCGAATCAGCCAGTGCGGCCAGACCCGCTTGGACAGGCGCGCCATGACCAGCGGAATGGCCACCAGGGTGCCGCCGATAAAGGCGGTGAGCGACAGCAGCACGGTCCAGCGCGCGGCCAGCAGCAGATTGCGCAGGATGTCCCAGTCGGTGAAGGTGGTCATCATGGCTGCTCTCCAAACCATTTGCGCCCGGCGGCCAGCAGCAGCTGGCGCATGGCGATGGACAGCGCCAGGTACATCAGGGTGGTGACCAGATACACCTCGAAGCTCAGGAAGGTTCGCGACTGGATCAGGTTGGCGGCGAAGGTCAGCTCCTCGTGGGAGACCTGGGAAACCACCGACGAGCCGAGCATGACGATGATGCACTGGCTGACCAGCGCCGGATAAATGCGCTTGAGCGACGGCGGCAACACCACCTGAACGAAGGTTTGCGTGCGACTCAGGCCCAGCACCCGCCCCGCCTCCCATTGCCCACGGGGCGTGACCTGGATGCCGGCACGGATGATCTCGGTGCTGTAGGCGCCCAGGTTGATCAACATGGCCAGCAGCGCCGCCTCGCCGGCGGTCAGCTTCACCCCCAGGTTGGGCAGGCCGAAGACGATGAAGAACAGCTGCACCACGAACGGCGTGTTGCGGATCAGCTCGACGTATACGCCCCACAAGCGGCTGAGAATGCTCGGCCGGCCGCTGCGCAGGGCAGCGCCCAGGATGCCCAGGGCCACACCGCCCACGGTGGCCATCAGGGTGAGCTGGATGGTCACCCAGAGGCCGGCGAGCAGCTCCGGCCAATAAGGCCACAGGGCGGAAAAGTTCAGCTGCGCCATCATCGCGAAATCCTTATGCGCCCAGGTTCGCCGGCAGCGGCGCCTTCAGCCACTGCTCGGACAAGCCGTTGAGGGTGCCATCGGCCTTGGCCTGCTCGATCAGCCCATCGACCTTGGCTTTCAGCGCCGCTTCGCCCTTGCGCAGGCCGATGTAGCATGGCGAATCCTTGAGCATGAACTTGGCCACCGGAGCGCGGGCGGCGTTCTGCCGCTCGATGGCCGCCACCACCAGGTTGCCGGTGGCCACGAACTCGACCTGCCCGGACAGGTAGGCCGACAAGGTGGTGTTGTTGTCTTCGTAACGCTTGACCTGGGCCCCTTCGGGCGCCACCTCGGTGAGCACCATGTCCTCCACGGCGCCGCGGGTCACGCCGATCGACTTGCCGACCAGCTCGTCGGCTTTCTGCAGCGCGGCGTCCTTGGCCCCGAACACGCCAAGGAAGAACGGCGCGTAGGCGGCGCTGAAATCGATCACCTGCTCGCGCTCGGCGTTCTTGCCAAGGCTGGAGATGACCAGATCGACCTTGTTGGTCTGCAGATAGGGAACACGGTTGGCGCTGGTGACCGGTACCAGTTGCAACTTAAGTTTCATCTCCTTGGCCAGGTACCTGGCCATGTCGATGTCATACCCCTGCGGCTGCAGATCGGTGCCCACCGAGCCAAAGGGTGGAAAGTCCTGTGGCACGGCGATGCGGATTACTCCGCGTTTTTCGATCTCTTGCAGCTGGTCGGCCAGCACGGTGGCGGCCTGGGTCAGCAGCAGGCCCGCGGTCAGCAGTGCGATCAATCCCTTCTTCATCGGCTTCACCCCATCATCGTCAGTCATGAAACGAAAGATTCTTAATCTTCAAATCTGCAACCAACGTGCCAGAGTATTTTCCAGCGAGAGGTTTTTCTGCAGCCGTGCGAACCCTGCCCTGCAAGCCAGTAAATACGCGGCCACCCAAACGGAGCGGAGCATTTTCAACGCACCTTGAAGAGGCAAATAACCTGAATAAACCGCCACAAAAAAGGGCGCCACCTGGCGCCCTCGTGCCGCCTCGCACCATGAAGGCGCACTAACGCTGCTCCAACTCGTCCAGTTGCCCATAGAGCTCGGCGATCTGGTGAATGCGCTGGCGCCCCTGGGTCAGCTGCTCGTGCAACAGCGCGTTGACCAGCAGGTTGATCAGGCTGTTGGCACTGGCGTAGCTGTCGAATGCCGACACGCTGTCCAGCGGTGTGCACAGATGCCAGCGCGCCAAGTCGATGATGCCCTGGGCCTGCGGTTCGCAGATCACCAGGGTGGGCACCTGTTGTGCCTGCAGCGCTTGCAGCAGCGGGCGGATGATCCGCGGGCGACGCCTGAAGCCGAGCACCACCAGCATGTCTTCGCCGCTCAGGTCGACCAGCTCCTCGGCCAATGTCTGCCCCGGCTGGGGCAGCACCTGTACGCCACTGCGCACCTGCAGCAGTTGCTGGCGCAGGTGCAGGGCCACGGGAAAGGCATTGCGCAGGCCGACCACGAAAACCCGCTTGCTGCTGCCCAGTGCCCGCACCACCTCACCGAATTGCTCGGCATCGATGGCATTCACCCACTGCGTGAGGTTGGCCATCTCCTGCTTGTAATGACGGGCCAGCAAGGTGTTGCCCTGCACCACGTCGCGATTGTCGGCCACCGGCATGCCACTCTGGCGCAGGCTGCGCTGCTCCTCGCGCATGTCCTTGTATTTCTCGTAGCCCAGGCGCTTGAACAACCGGCTGACGGTAGCCTTGGAGACCCCGGCGAGCCGGGCGAGCTCGGCGCTGTTGTAGCTCACCAGGTCGTCATAGTGGTCGAGCACGAAGTCAGCGATACGCTGCTCCTGGGGCGCAAGCTGGGAATAGTGGCTGCGCAAACGTTCATCGAGTCGAGTCATGGGGCGCCTTGTAACTTTCGTTTCATTCGGTCGATGATATAGGAAGTCACCTGCCAGCCTGAAGTCGCCGCGCAGCAATTCATCGCCCCGCACCCGAGGTGCCAAGCCGCCGCCCTCGCAAGGAGATCACCATGCCCCCGATCACGCCCGACTGGGCTGCCTATGTCGCCCAGATGGAACAGGTTCTGGCCCTGGAGCTGGACGACGCGCGCCGCCAGGAGTTGCTCACCCAGTTCAGCCGCATCGCGGCGATGGCAGCGCCTCTGATGGAATTCCCGCTCGATGATCGACTGGAAGTCGCCGGGGTATACCAGGCATGAATCCCGCCCTGCTCTCCATCAGCGACCTCAGAAAGGCCCTGGCCGCCGGCGAACTCAGCGCCGGGGAAGTCACCGAGTACAGCCTGGCGCTGATCGAGCGACAGAATCCGGCGATCAACGCCTGGACGCAGATCACCGGGCAACGCATGCGCGAAGAAGCCGAGCGCCTGGACCGGCAACGGCGCGAGGGCTCGCCCCTGCCGCCGCTGGCAGCGGTGCCCTTCGCGGTGAAGAATCTGTTCGACGTTGCCGGCTTCCCGACCCTGGCCGGCGCGCGGCTGTTTCAGAACCGACCGGCCGCGCAGGTCGACGCCTGGGCCGTGCGCCAGCTGTCCGCCAGCGGCGCCCTGCTCTCGGGCATGCTCAACATGGATGCCTATGCCTACGGCTTCACCACGGAAAACAGCCATTTCGGCGCGACCCGCAACCCCCATGACCTGTCGCGTATCGCCGGTGGCTCCTCCGGCGGTTCGGCAGCGGCAGTCGCCGCCGGGCTGGTGAATTTTTCCCTGGGCAGCGACACCAACGGCTCCATTCGCGTACCGGCCTCGCTGTGCGGAATCTTCGGCCTCAAGCCCACCTTTGGCCGCCTGTCGCGCAGCGGCTCGCACCCCTTCGTGGGCAGCCTCGATCATATCGGGCCGCTGGCGCGCAGCACCGCCGACCTCGCCCAGGTGTACGACGCGCTGCAAGGTCATGATCCGGCGGACGGTTTCCAGGCCAGCCAGCCCACGCAAGCGGTATCGGCGCTCCTGGAGCAGGACCTGGGCGGCCTGCGCGTTGGCGTGCTGGGCGGCTACTTTCAGCAGTGGTGCGACGACAACGCGCGCGCCGCCGTGGCCCAGGCCGCCAAGGCCCTGAACGCCAGCCAGGAAGTCACGCTTGCAGACGCCGAGCTGGCGCGCACCTCGGCATTCATCATCAGCGCCAGCGAAGGCGGCAATGCCTACCTGCCGGCGCTGCGCAGCTCGCCGCAATCCTTCGAGCCATTGTCACGCGAGCGCCTGCTGGCAGGCGCGATGATCCCAGCCGCCTGGTACGTGCAGGCCCAGCGCATGCGCCGCCACTTCCAGCAGCAGGTACTGCCGCTGTTCGCCGGAGTCGATGTGCTGATCGCACCGGCAACCCCCACCAGCGCAACGCCCATCGGCCAGCAAAGCATGCGCATCAATGGCGTCGACCTGCCGATCCGCGCCAGCATGGGCATGCTGGCGCAGCCGATTTCCTTCCTGGGCCTGCCGGTGGTCAGCGTACCGCTGCGTACCGCCGGCGGCCTGCCGATCGGCGTGCAGCTGATCGCCGCGCCGTTCCGGGAAGACGCCTGCCTGCGCGCTGCCGCAGCGCTGGAGCGCTTGGGTATTGCGCAAGCCCCAGCGGTGAATCTGGAGTGAAACCATGCATCTTGAACAGATAGACCTGCCCGCCGTACACGCCGAAGTCACCATCGCCTTCCAGCGCTACGAACAGGCGCTGACCAGCAACGATATCGACGTGCTCGACGAGCTGTTCTGGCACGACGAGCGCACCGTGCGCCTGGGTGCCTCCGAGAACCTCTATGGCATCGACGAGATCCGCGCGTTTCGCGCCGCGCGGCCAGCCGCCGGCCTGCAGCGCGAGCTGCGCAACACGGTGATCACCACCTACGGCGATCGCTTCGCCGTGTGCAGCACCGAGTTCACCCGCCCAGGCAGCGAGCGCGTTGGCCGCCAGCAGCAGAGCTGGGTGAAGCTGGACGGCCGGTGGCGCATCGTCGCCGCCCAGGTCAGCCTGATGGCATAGGCTCTGTCGACGTTTCACGGCTCGCGTTGCAACCTCAACAGCCCCTAATCGGCTGCACACTGCGACAAACTGACATACAGTGGAGGAACCCGTGCGGCCCCATCCGGCATCGGAAACTGGCAACATGCGCCTCATGCACATTGCCCACGCCGCTGCGGGCACACGCCAACGCTTTGACTCGAAACCCCAAGGAGGCCTGATGCGCTTGCGCGCGGTTCTTTTCGACATGGATGGCACGCTGCTCGACAGCGCGCCGGACTTCATCGCCATCTGCCAAGCCATGCGCGCCGAGCGCGGCCTGCCGCCAGTGGAAGAAAAGCTGATTCGCGATCACGTCTCCGGCGGCGCCCGGGCGATGATTCTCAACGCCTTCGATATCGACCCGATGAGTGCCGGCTTCGAAGCCTTGCGCCTGGAGTTCCTGGAGCGTTACCAGGACCACTGCGCGGTGCTGACCCGCCCCTACGAGGGCATCGAGCCGCTGCTCGAGGATATCGAACGGGCCAAGCTGATCTGGGGCGTGGTGACCAACAAGCCACTGCGCTTCGCCGAGCCGATCATGCAGCGCCTGGGGCTGGCCGAGCGCTCTTCGATCCTGATCTGTCCGGACCACGTGACGCGCAGCAAGCCGGATCCCGAGCCGATGATCCTGGCCTGCTCGACCCTCGGGCTCGACCCGGCCAGCGTGCTGTTCGTCGGCGACGACCTGCGCGACATCGAGTCCGGCCGCGACGCCGGCACCAAGACCGCGGCGGTCACCTACGGCTATATCCACCCCGACGACAACCCCCGTCACTGGGGCGCCGACGTGGTGATCGACCATCCGCTGGAACTGCGCCAGGTACTCGAACAGGCGCTGTGCAGCTGCTGAGGCCCTGTTCATAATCTTTCAGCCCAGATTCGTCGATCTTGGCAGCTAAGTGGCGGGAGCGGCCTTTCGTAGGGTGGACGACGCTT
>Ga0207790_1000122_pt1 | contig 30871 bp, 28 predicted proteins | sample HigsolmetaGSP14D_FD_184842 | JGI IMG/M metagenome (GOLD analysis project Ga0207790, IMG submission 184842) | High solid enriched microbial communities from the Joint BioEnergy Institute, USA - SP1-4-D (SPAdes) | ecosystem: Engineered > Bioreactor > SSF (Solid state fermentation) > Aerobic >...
GAGCGAAGAGGGCGAGAAGAAGCTCGTCGACGCCTTCGCGCGCCGGGGCAGAACGGTCTCGCGTGACACGGTGCGCCGCTTCGGACCGCGCGTGACCCGCGGGTTGGCGGACATCCGGTACTTCCAGGAGGCTCCGCTCGGCTGGAGGGAGGGCGCGCTGGTGGTCTGGGCGGGGATGCGGGGCGCCATCACGCTCGCCGCCGCGCAGACCTTGCCCGAGGGCACGCCGCAGCGGTCTGTTCTCATCCTGGTCGCGTTCGCGGTGGCCGTCCTCTCCCTCGTCGGGCAGGGGGCCACCGTCGCCCCCATGGTCACCGCTCTCACATCGGCGGACTCGCAGGCGGAGACCCGACAGCGCGAACGCGAGGAGCGCCGGCACATTCTCGAGCTCCTCCGCGACAGCGCCGCGAGCGTACCGGCGGCCGAACGGCCGGCGGATGCGGATCGGCCCCGCATCTTCGAGATCGAGAGCGCCCGGCGGCTCGAGGTGCTGGCCGTGCAGCGCCGGGTGCTCCTCGACGCGCGCGACAGCGGGACCTTCGATGCCGACGTGCTCGCTCACGAACTCGCCGTCATCGACGCGTCGCAGATCGCGATAGAGCTCCGCTCCGACCGAGGGTGACCCGGATCAGCGACCCAGGGTGAGCGCGATGTCATCGACGTCGCGCAGGTCGTTGAAGACGTGCAGAGCGACGCGGGCGTTCCCGGCCCGGCTGGAGGCGACGATCCCGGCCTCGCGAAGGCGGACGACGTCCGCCCCGTCCCCGTCCCGCCACGTCACGATCGGCGTCGCGCGCGCGGGCTGCGGCAGGTCCAGGCGTTCCCGCAGGGCTGCAGCCAACCCGGTGACCTCGTCGCGCAACGCCGTCGCATCCGCATCTGCGAACAGAGCGAGAGCGGGCTCGGCCCCCACGAAGGCCTGCCACGCCGGCGAGACGTCGAACCGTCGAGCGGATGCCGCCAGTGTCGCGGCCGTGCCGTAGCACGACGCCCACGGGTCGGATCCCGCGTACCACCCGGCCTGGCGGGGCATGATCGTCGCTGCAAGATCCTCGGAGAGCGCCAGGAATGCGACGCCCCGGGGCGCGCACAGCCACTTGTAGGCGTGGCAGACGAGCGCATCGAACGCGCCGGCGGCAACCGGCATCCATCCGATCGCCTGCGTCGCATCGCACAGGGTGCGGACGCCGTGCGCCCGAGCCGCCGCGACGATCGCGTCCGCATCGGCGACCGCCCCCGTCGCAGACTGCACGATCGAGAAGGCGACCATGGTGTCGCTGGGCTCGATCGACGCGGCGAGCGCCTCGAGCGGGACCGTGCGCACTGTGATGCCGCGACCGGCGTGCACGAAGGGGAGGACGAGCGAGGAGAACTCCCCGTCGGGGCAGAGGACGATCGCGTCGTCGGGGAGGGATGCCGCGAGGAGGCTCACCATCGCCGACGTCTGGGCGCCGAGGGCGACGGACTCCGCTGCCACCCCCACGAGGTCCGCGAACGATGCGCGGCACCGCTCGGCCACCGCGGCATAGCGGACCGGGTCGGGGAGCGCATCGAGATCCTCCCGCACGGCGGCCCGAGTGGCGCGGGTCGGGATGCCGGCCGTGCACGCGGCGACGTATCCCCGTGCGTCGGGGAAAGCGGCGCGGACATCGGCGGGGGAGAGGGCCATGGGACCATCGTCCCGATTCCGTTCTGAGTGCACTACGGCAGGTATTGCATCGGGTCCATGACTCAGCGTTATATATCACTGTGCCGTCCACGCTCCCCGACCTGTCCGTCGCCGAACTCCGCATCGTCAAGGCGATCGGCGACGCGGGATCGGTGACCGCGGCGGCAGCCGCCCTCGGCTACAGCCAGCCGGCGGTCAGCCAGCAGATCCGGCGACTCGAAGGACGCCTCGGGATGCCGGTCGTCGAACGCGTCGGCAGGCGGATGCGGCTCACCGAGGCCGGCCGCATCCTGGCTCGTCATGCGGCGTCGATCACGACGGCGCTCGGCGCGGTCGCCGGCGAACTCGCCGACCTGAGCGGCGGGCGAACCGGCACCGTCCGGCTCGTCGGCTTCCCGTCGGCGTCACCGACGGTCCTCCCGCGCCTCATGCGGCGCCTGGCAGAGAGCGACCCCGGCGTCTCGCTCACCTACGTCGAGGCCGAGCCGCCCGAAGCGGTCGCCGCCGTTCGCGCCGACCGGGCGGACATCGCGCTCACCTTCAGTCACCCCGGCGACGGGACCGACGCCCACGGCGACAGCATCCGCGGCCTGGAGGCGCGGCGGATCGGCGCCGAGGACCTCCTGCTGATCCTGCCCGAGGGGCACCCGCGCGCCGTCGAAGCCATCGTCGACATCGAGACCCTCGCCGCCGATGACTGGATCGCGGGGTGCCCCCGCTGCCGCAGCCATCTCCTCGACTCGTGCTCGCGCGCGGGCTTCACCCCGCGCATCCGTTTCGAAACCGACAACGTCGCCGCCGTCGAGCAGCTCGTCGCTCAACGGGTGGGCGTCGCAACGCTCCCGCGGTTGGCCGTCGCATCGTTCCCGCTCGTCGAGGGCATTCTCACGCGCCCGCTCGCCTCGCGGGATCGACGAGAGCTCCATGCGGTGTCCGCCCGCGGCGCGGCGCGGGTGCCCGCCGTCTCGACGGTCCTCCGGCACCTCGCGGGAGCGGTCACGGAGATGACGTCTCCCGGCCCCGAGGGGACCGGGCCCGAAGTAGGGTGAGCCCCATGCATCAGCGCCCCCTCGCCGCGACCGGCCGTTCCGTCTCCACCATCGGCCTCGGCACCTGGCAGTTGGGAGCGGACTGGGGCGACGTCTCCGAAGCAGACGCCCTCGACGTGCTCGCCGCGTCGGTCGAGGCGGGCGTCACCCTCTTCGACACCGCCGATGTGTACGGGGACGGACGCAGCGAATCGCTCATCGGCACGTTCCTGGCCGCGCACCCGGGCCACGGTGTGACCGTAGCGACCAAGATGGGCCGCCGCCTCGCGCAGGAGCCTGAGAACTACACCCGTGACAACTTCCGGGCGTGGACGGACAGGTCGCGCTCGAACCTCGGGGTCGACACCCTGGACCTCGTGCAGCTCCACTGCCCGCCGTCCGCCGTCATCGATGCCGACGAGACGTTCGACGCGCTCGACGCCCTCGTCGCCGACGGCGCGATCGCGGCCTACGGCGTCTCCGTGGAGACGTGCGATCAGGCGCTGTCCGCCATCTCGCGACCCGGCGTGACCAACGTGCAGATCATCATCAACCCCTTCCGGCTCAAGCCGCTCGACGAGGTGCTGCCCGCTGCGGATGCCGCCGGCGTCGCCGTTTTCGCCCGGGTGCCGCTGGCCTCCGGCCTCCTGAGCGGGAAGTACACCAGCTCGACGTCGTTCGCGGGCAACGACCACCGTTCCTTCAACCGCAACGGTGAGGCGTTCGACCGGGGGGAGACCTTCTCGGGCGTCGACTACGAGACCGGGCTCGTCGCGGCGGACGAGCTCGCCGCCGCCCTCCCCGACGGGGTGTCGCTCCCCGCGGCATCCCTCGCCTGGATCGCGTCCCGTCCCGGCGTCACCTCCGTCATCCCGGGCGCCCGGACGACGGCGCAAGCTCGCAGCAACGCCGCCGCCGGGTCGATCGATCCCGCCGATCTCGAGACCTTCGCGGCCGCGGTCGTCGACGTCTACGACCGCAGGCTCCGCGCCGACATCCACCCCCAGTGGTGAACGGCGGGCTGGGGATGCCGCGCGCCGAGGTGTGCGCGACATCGCTACCGTGACCCCATGATCGTCGACGTCGCCGGAGTCCTGTTCCGCTGGGAATCGCGGAGGGACGACTGGTACTTCGTCGCCCTGCCCGAAGAGGTCAGCGCCGACATCCGGGAGGTGCCACGCCCGGGCCGCGGATTCGGATCGGTTCCCGTCGAGGCGACCGTCGGCACATCACGGTGGCGGACCTCGATCTTCCCCGATGCGGGCCGCGGGGTGTACGTCCTGCCGCTGAAGCGATCGGTGCGCGAGCGGGAGGGCATCTCCGACGGCGACACGGTGCGGGCTCGCCTCGACGTGTTCGACGGTTGAGTCCATGCAGGTCCTGTTCGCCGATGCCCCGAGCCTCTGGGCGGTCATCGCCGTCGGCGCGGCCTATACGTGGCTGCTCGTCGCGTCCGTCGCCCTGTCCGTCATCGACGCGCGAACCCATCGTCTGCCCAATGCCTGGGTCCTGCCCGGATATCCGGTGTTCGGCGTGCTGCTGCTGGTCGCGTGCCTGTCCGGCGCGCCGTGGTCGTCGCTGCTGCGCGCGGCCGTCGGCGGCGCGGCTCTGTTCGTCTTCTACCTGCTGCTCCGTGCGGCGGGCGGGGGTATGGGCGGGGGAGACGTCAAGCTCGCCGGTGTCCTCGGCATCGCACTCGGCTGGGCGGGCTGGTCGGCGCTCGCCGTGGGCGCGTTCGCTGGCTTCATCTTCGGCGGCCTCTACGGGGTGATCCTTCTCGCGACGCGGCGGGCGGGCCGGCGAACCGCCGTCGCCTTCGGGCCGTGGATGCTGCTGGGCGCGTGGACGGGAATACTCCTCGGCGGAGTCATCGCCGACCGCCTCGGGCTCTGAGCAGTCGAGCGGATGCCAGATACCGCGCCGCGACGCAAGGGTGTCCGGGCGGCACCCCTCGCTCGCTAGCGTGAGGGGATGGCCGACCGAACGAAGACCCCGCTCGTCCCGCGCCTGATCGCGAAGGCGCTGTCGTGGCGGATCGTCCGCGCCTACCTGCGGTACGGCGAGCGTCGCGGCCCCCTCCTCGCCGACAGCGTCACCTACCGCACCCTCTTCAGCGTCTTCGCAGGGGTCCTGCTCGGCTTCTCCGTCGCGGCGCTGTGGCTTGCCGGCAACCCGCAGGCGTGGCAGGGACTCATCGACGCCGTCGACAGCGTCATCCCGGGCCTCGTCGGTGACGACGGCGTCATCAAACCGGAGAGCCTCAGCCAGCCCGTCGCGTTCTCGCTTGCCGGTGCGTTGTCGCTCGTGGGCCTCGTCTTGGCGGCCATCGGGGCCATCGGATCGCTCCGAACGGCCCTGCGTACCCTGGCCGACAAGGTGCACGACGACACTCTCTTCGTCATCGTCCTCGCTCGGAACTTCGTCCTGGCCATCGTCATCGGTGCGGGCCTCGCCGCGGCCGCCGTGGCGACCGTCCTCGGCACCGCGGGCGTCGGGATCGTTTCGGAGTTCCTCGGGGTCGCCGCCGACAGCCCCGTGACCGTGGCCGTGAGCGCCGGGGTCGGCATCCTCGTCACCTTCCTCCTCGACACCGCCGTCGTCGCGCTGCTGTTCCGCACGCTGTCGGGAGTCCGCGCCCCCGCGAAGGCACTGTGGGTCGGGGCTCTCATCGGCGGATTCGGGCTCACCGTCCTGCAGCAGTTGTCGAGCCTGTTCGTGGGCGGCGCGGGGTCCAACCCCCTGCTGGCCTCGTTCGCCTCACTCATCGCGCTGCTCCTGTGGATCAATCTGTCCTGCCAGGTGATCCTCATCGCATCGTCCTACATCGTCGCCGCGACGCTCGAGAGCGAGGACCGGGTGCGACGCGTGCACGGTGCGACGACCCTTGCAGAACGACGCGTGCAGACCGCGGAGGACCAGGTGAAGGCAGCGGCCGACGAGCTCCACGCCGCGCGCGACGCTCTCGCCGCCGAGCGGGCGGGGTGACTCCCACCGTCACGGCGGGGTCACCGCTGTGTGAACTCTGACGCATCCTCTCGGTTCTGTCGGGCGATGGTGTGTACCGTCTAAGCGTGAAGAACCCGCGCCTTCAACCGAGCCACCCGATCGCCCTCGCGCCCGTCCAGGCACCCGAGCCGACCGTCGACGGCTTCGTGACGCAGTTCCTCCGCAACCTCAACGCCGGTCGTGGGGTCGCACTGTCGACGGCGACGGCGAACGACCGCTACTTCGCGCTCGCCGCGACGGTCCGCGACTACCTCATGGCCCGATGGCTCGAGGACGTCCGCCGCCAGCGCACGATCCAGTCGAAGGGCGTCGCGTATCTGTCCGCGGAGTACCTCCTCGGCCGCCAACTCGACAACAATCTGCTGGCGACGGGGCTCACCGACATCGCCGACGAGGCGCTCGTCGCGTGCGGTCTGGATCTCGAGGACGTCCGAGCGATGGAGGTCGAGCCCGGGCTCGGCAACGGCGGCCTGGGGCGACTCGCCGCGTGCTTCATCGACTCGCTCGCGACGCTCGGTGTGCCGAGCATCGGGTACGGCATCCGGTACGAGTACGGCATCTTCCGGCAGACATTCGTCGACGGTCAGCAGGTCGAGCAGGCGGACTCCTGGCTCGCGCTGGGTTCTCCCTGGGAGTTCCCGCACCCCGAGGCCGCGCAGACGATCTCGTTCGGCGGTCACACCGAGACGTACGACGACGGGGGAGTCGAACGGACGCGGTGGGTGCCGGCGTGGAACGTCCTCGCCGTGCCCTACAACTACATGGTCCCCGGCTACCACAACGGCCGTGTCAACACGCTTCGGCTCTGGAGCGCGCAGGCGACCCAGGGTTTCGATCTCCGTGTGTTCAACGCGGGCGATTATCAGGAGGCGGTCCGCGCGCAGACTTACGCGGAGAACATCTCGAAGGTGCTCTACCCCGAGGACTCGACGCCGCAGGGCAAGGAGCTGCGGCTGCAGCAGCAGTACTTCTTCGTCGCGGCATCCATCAGCGATTTCGTGAACCTCATCCTGCCGAACGACTTCGACCTCGCGAACCTGCCCGACCGGGTCATCTTCCAGCTCAACGACACGCATCCCGTCATCGGCGTGCCCGAGCTCATGCGCGTCCTCGTCGACGAGAAGGGGCTCGAGTGGGATGCCGCATGGCGGATCACGCAGCAATGCTTCGCCTACACCTGCCACACGCTGTTGCCCGAAGCGCTCGAGGTGTGGTCGGCGGACCTGCTGGGCCGGCTGCTGCCTCGGCACCTCGAGATCATCTACCGGATCAACGATGAGTTCCTCGACGAGGTCCGAGACCGGTTCGGCGACGACCCGGAACGGATCCGCCGGATGTCGATCGTGTCGCCCGACGGAGCGATCCGGATGGCGTATCTCGCCACCGTCGCGGGGTCGAAGGTCAACGGCGTCGCCGAATTGCACTCCCAGCTGCTCCGCGAGAAGGTCCTGCCGGACTTCGACGAGTTCTATCCCGGCAAGTTCACCAACGTCACCAACGGCGTGACGCCCCGCCGTTTCGTTCGCCTCGCGAATCCGGGGCTCTCGCGGCTCATCACCGACACGATCGGCGCGGGGTGGCTCACCGACCTCGACCGACTGCGCGAACTCGAGGAGTACGCCGACGACGCCGAGTTCCGCTCCGCGTTCCGCGCCGTCAAGGCCGCGAACAAGCGGGCCCTGGCACGGACCCTCGCCGAGCGCGATGGTCTCACTGTGGCCGACGATCACCTGCTCGACGTCATGGTGAAGCGGTTGCACGAGTACAAGCGCCAGACGCTCAAGCTGCTCCACATCATCACGGAGTACGACGCCATCGTCTCGGGACGCGTCACGCCCGATCAGGTGACGCCGCGGACGTTCATCTTCGGCGCGAAGGCGGCGCCGGGCTACGCGATGGCGAAGCGGATCATCCACCTCATCAACGCGGTCGGCTCCGTCGTCAACGACGATCCGCGCGTCGAAGGGCGCCTGAAGGTGCTGTTCCCGCCGAACTACAACGTGACCCTGGCCGAGCGCGTCGTCCCCGCAGCCGACCTGTCCGAGCAGATCTCCCTCGCGGGCAAGGAGGCATCGGGAACCGGCAACATGAAGTTCGCCCTCAACGGCGCGCTCACGATCGGCACGGACGACGGCGCGAACGTCGAGATCCGCGAACTCGTCGGCGACGACAACTTCTTCCTCTTCGGAATGGCTGAACCCGCGGTGGCCGATCTCCAGGCGCGCGGGTACCATCCCATCGACTTCGTACGTGCGGACGAGAGCCTGTCCCGCGCGCTCGACCTCGTCTCCTCCGGGGCGTTCTCGGGCGGGGACGCAACGGTCTTCGAACCCGTCGTGTCGAACCTGACCCACCACGACCCGTTCATGGCCCTGGCGGATTACACCGACTACATCGCGGCGCAGAAGCGTGTCGACGCCCTGTACGCCGACCAGGATGCCTGGACGCGTGCGGCCATCCTGAACGTCGCGCGGTGCGGCTTCTTCTCGTCCGACAGGTCGATGCGCGACTACATCGACCGCATCTGGCACACTCCGCCGATCGTCTGATCCGTCGGATATCACCGGGTCGGCGCGCTGACAAGGCGTCGCGGGCCGACGCGTTCCCGCGATTAGAGTCGGATCCGGAGGTACACAATGGCTATTGCACGACTTCACGGCGGCCCGCTCGACGGCCAGGTCATCCCGCTCGAGGAAGACACGGATCAGCTGATCCTGCCCTACAGCGAGACGCAGATCACCTACGAGCGCAGCGGCGCTGATGAGAACACAGGGGAGAGCGACGGGCCGACGTCCGCCGACTTCCACTTCGTCGCCGCACAGGACGACATCGACCCGTCTGCGGACGAGCGCGACGACCGTTCGACCCTTGACGACTGAGCCGGAGCACTCGCTCGAGATCGAGCGGACCTACGACGTCGACGCCGGGACGCCTCTGCCCGACTGGGCACTGCTCCCCGGCGTCGCCGTCGTCGGTGCACCCGAGCCGCGCGAGCTCGACGCGCACTACCTCGACACCGCGGACGGCTCGCTCGGACGGGCCCGCGTGGCCCTGCGGCGTCGCAGCGGCGGCCCGGACGAGGGGTGGCACATCAAGCGCGTGACGCCTGAGGGTAAGGCGGAGTCCCGCTGGCCGCTCGACGACAGCGACCCCGACCACATCGTCGTCCCGTCGGCGATCGCGGCGGCCCTGGCGGAGATCGCCACCCCGCCCTTCGCGCCGCTCGCGCGGATCCGGAACGCACGCACGGCGTATGCACTGCTGGACACGTCGGGCGGGCTCCTCGCGGAGTTCGTCGACGATCGCGTCACCGCCACCGACGTTCGACGCGGTGTCGACAGGTCGTGGCGGGAGTGGGAGCTCGAGCTCGGTCCCGCAGCGCCGGCGGATGCCGAGGCCCGCGACGCGCTCTTCGATGCGGCTGACCAGCTGGTTCGCGCCGCCGGGGGAGAGGTATCGACCTCGGGTTCCAAGCTGGAGCGAGCCCTCGGCCTCTGACTCAGTGCTCGTTAACCCACTGACGCCGCCCCCGGCTTCGTTCGGGGCGGCGTCAGTCGTGTTCGCCAGATTACTGAAGACCCATGCGTTCCGATAGGTCTCCCGCGGCGATCAGAGGTTGATCATGTGGCCGGCGAGGCCGTGGAATGCCTCCTGCAGGCCCTCCGAGAGCGTGGGGTGCGTGTGCACGTTGCGCGCCGCTTCGAGGGCGGTGAGGTCCCACTTCTGCGCGAGCGTGAGCTCGGGGAGGAGTTCCGACACGTCGGGGCCGATGAGGTGGCCACCGAGCAGCTCGAGGTGCTCGGCATCCGCGATCAGCTTCACGAAGCCGACCGGCTCACCCAGGCCGTTGGCCTTGCCGTTGGCCGAGAACGGGAACTTCGCGACCTTGACGTCGTATCCGGCGTCGCGGGCCTGCTGCTCGGTGAGTCCGAACGAGGCGACCTGCGGCGAGCAGAACGTCGCACGCGGCATGTTGCGGTAGTCGCCGAGCGTCTGGGTCTCCGCCTTGCCGATGGTCTCGGCGGCGACGACACCCTGCGCCTCGGCGACGTGGGCGAGCTGCAGCTTGGCGGTGACGTCACCGATGGCGTACACGCCCTCGACGTTCGTACGCATGTAGTCGTCGATCTCGATCGCGCCACGGTCGGTGAGCTTCACGCCGGTCTTGTCGAGACCGAACCCCTCGACACGCGGGGCGAAGCCGATCGACATGAGGACCTTGTCGGCCTCGATCTGACCCTTCGCGCCGTCGGAGTTCGCGGAGTACGACACGGTGACCTTGTCGCCGGAGTCGACGACGGACTCGACCTTGGTGGAGGTGAGGATCTCGATGCCGTACTTCTTGTACTGACGCTGGATCTCCTTCGAGACCTCGACGTCCTCGTTCGGGAGGGCGCGGTCGAGGAACTCGATGATCGTGACCTTGACGCCGTAGTTGCTCAGGACGAAGGCGAACTCCATGCCGATGGCGCCGGCACCGACGATCACGATCGAGTTCGGCAGCTCACGGGTGAGGATCTGCTCCTCGTACGTCACGACGTTCTCGCTCAGGGTGACGCCCGGAAGCAGGCGCACCGTCGAGCCGGTCGAGATGATGACGTTGTCGGCGGTGACGGTCTCGGTCGACCCGTCGGCCTTGGTGACCTCGATGGTCTTCGCATCGACGAAGGAGCCGCGACCCTCGTACTCGGTCACCTTGTTCTTCTTCATGAGGAAGTGGATGCCCTTGACGTGGGTGTCGGCGACCTTGCGGCTGCGGTCCCACGCGGTACCGAAGTCGAAGTTCACGTCGCCGCTGATGCCGAAGAGGTCGGCCTTGTGCGTGAAGGTGTGCGCGAGGTCGGCGTTCTTCAGAAGAGCCTTGGAGGGGATGCAGCCGACGTTGAGGCAGACACCGCCCCAGTACTTCTCTTCGATGATGGCGGTGGACAGTCCGAGCTGTGCGGAGCGGACGGCCGCGACATAGCCGCCGGGGCCGGCACCGAGGATGACGACGTCGTAGTGAGGCATGCCTCCAGCCTAGTCCGCTGCGAGTGCCCTCACTCCTTCGTGGCGCCCCGTCGGCCGCGGACGATCGCGACGGCGATGACGACCCCGACTGCACTGAAGATGATCGCTCCGCCGACCGCGTACGGGACCGCGTTGAACCCCTCGGAAGACCCCTCCGCCTGCTCTGCGAGAGTCTCGCCGCACTGCTCGACGGCGGCGACCTTCCCGTCCTCCCCGACGGAGAACGTGTACTCGTCCGAGATCGGGTGGCCGTCGCTCGAGACCGTTCGCCACTGTACGAGGACGGCGCCCTCGACCGGGCCGCTGATCGCCTGCGAGACGGTGTTGCCGTCGACCAGGGGGTCGCCGGCGGCGACGTTCTTGCAGGCTTCGTCGTAGACGGCGAACTGCGTCACGCCGGGTTCCGTCGACGGCGCGTCGCTGAAGGTCAGGGTGATGCCGTCCGGCGTGGTTCCTGCGATCTCGTCCGCCTTCGGGTCCGACGAGAGCAGTTCGTCGTGTGCGGATGCCGCGGGCGCCGGCGCGAGGAGCAGGAGGGCGGCGACGGTCGCGGCGACGACTCCCGCGCGCCGCGAAGTGAGGCGTGTGGTGGAGATCATGTGGGCGAGGCTAGTGGGCTCGTCGGCGCCCTCCGTGGGCCTGTCGTCGCCGACGAGACGCCGCTACTATGCACCGGCCGGCGCCTGCGTGTTGTGTCCCGGGGCCGGTGTGCGCCAGGCTACCCAGGCGGGGTTCCGATCGTCGCCCGACGACTCGAGCGGAAACGCCGTCGGAGTGCGCCGATCCGGGGCGCCCGGCCACCGAGAGCGTGACCGATCGGTTACTGTGGAAGAAGGAGGACATCGTGGACGACACTCAGCGACCGAACGGCGACATCCATCGTGGTGCCGAGACGTCGGCGCACCCACGTCTCGTGGACTCGACGCAGACGTTCGGGCACGACTCCGACCTCTCCTTCGTGCCTTTCGGTGCCGAGTTGACTGCCGCCGAGGTCGAAGCCATCAACGCTCTTCCGGCACGGGCTGCCCTGCTGATCGTGCGGTCCGGCCCGACGGCGGGCGCGCGATACCTGCTCGACACCGATGTCACGACCGTCGGCCGTCACCCTGAAGCCGACATCTTCTTCGACGACGTCACCGTCTCGCGTCGACACGCCGAGATCACCCGCACGGGCGCGACGTTCGAGCTGATCGATCAGCGCTCGCTCAACGGCACCTACGTGAACGGCGAACGCGTCGATCGCGCGACGCTCACCGATGGCGCGGAGGTTCGGGTGGGCAAGTTCCGCCTCAACTTCTTCATCGCACCGGCCGAGCGGGCGATCAGCGCGTGAGTTCGGCCGCCGCCACCCGGGGACGAGCAGCGTCCTCGGGGTCCTTGAGCATCGGCCAAGTCCTCGCCCGGTTGAGTCCGGAATTCCCCGCCCTCACCGCCAGCAAGCTCCGCTTCCTCGAGGTGCAGGGAATCGTCACGCCGGTCCGGACGGACTCCGGCTACCGCAAGTTCTCCTCCGCCGATGTCGAGCGGCTGCGCACCGCCCTGACGATGCAGCGCGACTTCGGCATCCCGCTGGCCCGCATCCGCGAGTACCTCGAAGAGCACGGCGACGAGGTCGCTCCGGCCCCGCCGGCATCGATCGTCCAGACGTCCCGGCGCTACCGACGAGACGAGCTCATCACCGCAGCCGGTGCGACGGCGACACTGATGAACGAGGCGGTCTCCGCCGGGTTGATCGGCCCGGCCGACTCCTTCGACGAGCGGGCTCTCGGCGTCCTCCGTTCCCTCGCCGCCCTGAACGCCCACGGCATCCAGCCCCGCCACGTTCGAACGATCCGCCAGAGCGCGGAACGCGAGGTCTCGCTCATCGAGAGCGCCATCGCGCCGCTGCTTCGCCGCACGGACGCCGGCTCGCGCGCCCAGGCGAGTGAGACGGCTCCGGAACTCGCGCGCCGACTGGAGGAGATCCGTCAGGTCTTCGTCAGCGCCGCGCTCGAACGATTGACACCGTGACCGACGTGCGCGACACGCCGACGCCCGGGAGCCGGATGTCGTTGCCGGAGGACCGTCCCTCCTTTAGCGTGGAAGAACCACTCACCTGCAGGAGGCCTCGATGACCGCGCACGACGCGCTGGGCGAGCAGAAGTTCTCGACAGAACTCCTGTTCACCGACGGCCTCCCCGAGATGGACGACGAAGTCGGTTACCGCGGTGCCCAGGCGGCCCGAGCCGCCGGCATCACCTATCGTCAGCTCGACTACTGGGCGCGCACCGAGCTCGTCGAGCCCACTGTCCGAGGTGCGAGCGGTTCGGGATCGCAGCGCCTCTACGGCTTCCGCGACATCCTCGTCCTCAAGTTGGTCAAGCGTCTGCTCGACACCGGCATCTCGCTCCAGCAGATCCGCATCGCTGTCGATCAGCTCCGAGCCGCGGGGATCCGTGACCTCGCAGGCACCACGCTCATGAGCGACGGCGCGTCCGTCTATCTGTGCACCTCGAACGACGAGGTTATCGACCTCGTCAGTCGCGGCCAGGGCGTCTTCGGAATCGCTGTGGGCAAGGTTCTGCGTGAGGTCGAGACCACTCTGGTCGACTTCGACGCGCAGCAGCCCGAGCAGATGGACGAGCTCGCCGCTCGTCGCGCCGCGCGTTCAGCCTGACGTGGTCCGGATGCCGAGAGGCATCCTGTCCCACCGGCTCGGCGTGATCAGGCGGGCGAGGACGCCGTTCCGGTGACCGGGATGCGACCCGTCCGGACGATCCTGTCCAGCAGCGAGTCGAAGTCGGCTGCGAGTTCCTGCGCGGAGTCCCCGGGCCAGATGTGAAGAGGTTTCGCCGCGCCCTGCGCCTGCTGCAGGGACGTGCGCTCCGGTAGCTGAGGGGTCAGGACGAGCGGCCCGAACATGTCGCGCAGTTCCTTGATCCGGAACTGGTGCTCGATCGACTGGGGGCGCACACGGTTGACGACGATGCCGAGCGGCTGCAGCCGGGGAGACAGGCCGCGGCGGATCTCCTCGATCGCTCGGAGGGCACGGTCGGCGGCGGCGACGGAGAAGAGCCCCGGTTCCGTGACGACGACGACGCGATCGGATGCCGCCCACGCCGTACGGGTGAGGGCGTTCAGTGACGGGGCGCAGTCGATGAGGACGAGGTCGTAGTCGGCCTCGATGGTCGCGAGGGCCTCTTCGAGCTTCCAGACGTCGCGGACGCTCGGGTGCGGGCCGTCGAAGTTGATGGCGGACGGGCTGCCGATCATCACGTCGATCGTGCCGGGGTGGACCTTCGCCCATCCGCTCGAGGTGATCGCCTGACGGACGACCTTCTCTTTCGGGTTGGCGAGGACGTCGGCGATGTTGAGTCGCCCGGCGACCTGGATGTCCATGCCTGTCGACACGTCGGACTGCGGGTCCAGGTCGACGACAAGGGTCCGTACCCCGCGCGCGAACGCCGCGGAGGCGAGGCCCAGGGTCACGGTCGTCTTGCCGACGCCACCTTTGAGGGAGCTGACGGAGAGTACGTGCACAAGGCTCAACGTTACCGTCCCCTAGGCTGTGAGGGTACTCAGCCCGTACCTCGGTGGCCTCGGAGCAGCGGCCCCGCACCTGACAGAGGTGAAGAGCATGTTTCGCAAGATTCTGGTCGCCAATCGCGGAGAGATCGCCATCCGCGCATTCCGTGCCGCGTATGAGCTGGGTGCTCGGACCGTGGCCGTGTTCCCCTACGAGGACCGGTACTCGCTGCACCGGCTGAAAGCGGATGAGGCGTACCAGATCGGTGAGGTCGGGCACCCGGTGCGGGCGTACCTCGACGTCGACGAGATCATCCGCGTCGCCCTCGAGTGCGGCGCCGACGCGATCTACCCCGGCTACGGATTCCTGTCCGAGAACCCGGAGCTCTCGGCGAAGGCAGCCGCGCACGGCATCGCCTTCATCGGTCCGTCGTCGACCGTCCTCGAGATGGCGGGCAACAAGGTCACAGCCAAGCAGCACGCCATCGCGGCGGGGGTCCCGGTGCTCCGATCGACGGACGCCTCGGATGACATCGACGCCCTCGTCGCGCAGGCCGACGAGATCGGCTTCCCGATCTTCGTGAAAGCCGTGGCCGGCGGCGGCGGACGGGGGATGCGGCGCGTCGAGCACCCGGATGCCCTCCCGCCCGCGCTGTCGGAAGCGATGCGCGAGGCAGGCAGCGCCTTCGGTGACGCCCGGGTGTTCCTGGAACAGGCCGTCCAGCGACCCCGACACGTCGAGGTGCAGATCCTCGCCGACAAGGTGGGCAACACGGTTCACCTCTTCGAGCGCGACTGCTCGGTGCAGCGCCGCCACCAGAAGGTCGTCGAGATCGCCCCGGCGCCGAACCTGGCCGACGAGGTCCGGCGCAGCCTTCATGCCTACGCGGTGGCTTTCGCCGAATCGATCGGTTACGAGAATGCCGGGACGGTCGAGTTCCTGCTCGAGACGGCGGGCCCGCGCACGGGCGACGTCGTCTTCATCGAGATGAACCCGCGCATCCAGGTGGAGCACACCGTGACCGAGGAGGTCACGGACGTCGACCTCGTGCAGTCGCAGATGCGGATCGCGGCGGGGGAGACCCTGGACGAGCTCGGCCTCCGCCAGGAGCAGATCCACCTGCGCGGTGCCGCACTGCAGTGCCGCATCACGACAGAGGACCCGGCTCACGGGTTCCGTCCCGATACGGGCAAGATCACGACCTACCGCTCGCCCGGCGGTGCCGGCATCCGTCTCGACGGCGGGACGACCGCGGCGGGGTCCCAGGTCAGCCCGCACTTCGACTCCATGCTCTCGAAGCTGACCTGCCGCGGCCGCGACTTCCAGGCCGCTGTCGTCCGCTCGCGCCGTGCGTTGGCGGAGTTCCGCATCCGCGGGGTGTCGACGAACATCCCGTTCCTGCAGCGAGTGCTGGACGATCCTGCCTTCGTGGCCGGCGACCTCAGCACGGCGTTCATCGATGAGCGACCCGAACTGGTCATCGGACGCGAGTCGAAGGACCGCGGGTCGAAGATCGTGTCCTGGCTCGCCGACGTCACGGTGAACCGGCCGAACGGCGACAGCCCCGTTCACACCGATCCCGCAGCCAAGCTCCCGGCCGTCGACCTCGACGCCGCTCCGCCGGCGGGATCGCGCCAACGCCTGCTCGAGCTCGGTCCGCGCGGGTTCGCAGAGGCGCTTCGATCCCAGCCGGGCCTGGCGGTGACCGAGACGACCTTCCGCGACGCTCACCAGTCTCTGCTCGCGACCCGGGTGAGGACGAAGGATCTCGTACGCGTGGCGCCACACGTCGCGCGGCTCACGCCGCAGCTCCTGTCGGTCGAAGCCTGGGGCGGGGCGACCTACGACGTCGCACTCCGGTTCTTGGGCGAGGACCCGTGGGAGCGGCTCGATGCGCTCAGGACCGCGCTCCCCAACGTCGCCATCCAGATGCTCCTGCGCGGGCGCAACACGGTGGGATACACGCCGTACCCCACGAAGGTCACCGACGCGTTCGTCGCGGAGGCCGCGGCATCCGGTGTCGACATCTTCCGTATCTTCGACGCACTCAACGACGTCGCCCAGATGCGCCCCGCGATCGAGGCGGTCCTCTCCACCGGTACCGCCGTCGCCGAGGCGGCCGTCTGCTACACCGGGAATCTCCTCGACCCCACGGAGGACCTCTACACGCTGGACTACTACCTGCGGCTGGCAGAACAGGTCGTCGAGGCGGGTGCGCACATCCTCGCGGTGAAGGACATGGCGGGTCTGCTGCGTCCGGCCGCCGCGACGAAGCTCGTCACGGCTCTCCGCGAGCGATTCGATCTGCCCGTCCACGTGCACACGCACGACACCGCCGGCGGTCAGCTCGCGACTCTTCTCGCGGCCAGCGCCGCGGGGGCGGACGCCGTCGATGCGGCAGCCGCCCCGATGTCGGGCACGACGAGTCAGCCGTCGCTGTCCGCGCTGGTCGCGGCGCTGGCGGACACCGATCGCGACACCGGCCTGGACCTGCAATCGGTCTCGGACCTCGAGCCGTACTGGGAGGCCGTTCGCAACCTGTACGCGCCCTTCGAGTCGGGCCTTCCCGGTCCCACGGGCCGCGTCTACCACCACGAGATCCCCGGCGGTCAGCTCTCGAATCTCCGTCAGCAGGCCATCGCTCTCGGGCTCTCGGAGGACTTCGAGCTCATCGAGGACATGTACGCCGCGGCGAACCGCATCCTCGGCCGCGTTCCGAAGGTGACCCCGTCGTCGAAGGTCGTCGGCGACCTCGCCCTGCACCTTGCGGCGGTGAAAGCAGACCCTGCCGACTTCGAGGCGAACCCCGAGAAGTACGACGTGCCCGACTCGGTCGTCGGGTTCATGGCCGGCGAACTCGGCGACCTCCCCGGAGGGTGGCCGGAGCCGTTCCGCTCGAAGGTCCTGGCGGGCCGCTCGGTCAAGACGGGGATCACGGAGCTCTCCTCGGACGACACCGCCGCCCTCGATGCCGACTCGCGGACGCGCCGGGACAAGCTCAACCGCCTGCTCTTCCCCGCGCCGACCAAAGCGTTCCACGAGGTCCGGGAGACGTACGGCGATCTGAGTGCGCTGGACACGATCGACTACCTGTACGGGATGCGGCCGGGCCAGGAGCACGTCGTGGAGATCGAGCGTGGGGTTCAGCTCTACGTGGGCCTCGAAGCCGTCGGCGAGGTCGACGACAAGGGCATGCGGACGGTCATGGCCACGCTCAACGGGCAGCTGCGACCCGTGACGGTTCGCGATCGGTCCGTCGCCGTCGAGGCGCGTCAAGCCGAGAAGGCGGACACCTCGAAGCCCGGCCAGGTGGCAGCGCCGTTCTCGGGCGTCGTGACGGTGAAGGCCGATGAGGGGACGAAGGTGCGCGCGGGCGAGCCCGTGGCGTCGATCGAAGCCATGAAGATGGAGGCGGCCATCGCCGCTCCCGTCGACGGGGTCGTGGATCGTGTCGTCATCGCGTCGACTGCTCAGGTGGAGGCGGGAGACCTTTTGCTCGTGGTCCGTCCCGCGGACTAACCTGGTGCGTCGGGCTTTTCGAGCCCCGAGATCCACCAGGAGTGACCCCCGTGATGCGTGAGCGCGACAACGAGACGTCGGACGACGTCGACAACGGTGTGCTCGAGCGCACCGACAACCTCGAGACGACCGGCATCGGCATCGTCGACGGAGCGACCGCGCAGATCGACCTCGCGCTCCCGCCGCTCACGGGTGATGACGACGACTACGTCGACGACGAGGATGCCGCGCTCCCCGTCGACGACCACGACCTCGTTCACGACGAGCCTGCGTCTGCCGAGGCGGACTCTCCCGAGGAGGCCGTCACGGATGAGGGCCCGGCCGCTGACGACCGCGATGGCGAGACGGCCGCTGAGGCCGGTGTCGCGGGGACGCCCGCATCGGAGCACTCGGGCGACGACGAGGCGTCGGATGAGTCCGAAGTCGTGGAGGCAGAGATCGTGGCGCCCGCGGTGACGACGGCCGTGACCACGCACACCGGGTCCACCCGTCGTGCCATGCACCAGGCCGCCTCGAGTGACAAGCACGCGCTCGAGCGGGTCCGCGGAGCGCGCATCGACGAGGAGCCGTTGCAGTCGCGACGCCTCGACCAGCTCGGCGCCGACCGTGAGAGTCCCGAGCTGCTCACGGCTGACCGACTCATCGACCGTTCGCGCGTCGCAGCGTCCGAGCCCGAGGGCGTGTGGCAGCGCCTCGTCTACAGTGCGACGGGCCGCCGCGTCATCCTCGCCGACAGCTCCCGCGTTCGCGCCCGCAAGGAGCTGGATCGTCGCATCTCCGCTCCTCTCGCCGGTGGCGCCAAGTTCGTCCCTGTCCTCTCCCGCAAGGGAGGCGTGGGCAAGACGAGTGTCACCACCCTGCTCGGGATGGCTCTCGCGGATGCGCGGGAGGACCGCGTCATCGCGGTAGATGCCAATCCGGACCGCGGCACCCTCGCCGAGAGGATCGGACGCTCCAGCGGCAAGACCGTGCGCGACCTCGTCCGCTCGCGTGCGGAGGTCAAGGGGTTCAACGACCTGTCTGCGATCGTCGCGCGCGACGAGACGCGGCTCGACATCCTGGCCTCCGACGCTGACCCGCATCTGTCCGAGGCGTTCAGCGACCGCGACTACCACGATGTCGCATCCATCGCGGCTCACTACTACTCCATCGTCCTCACCGACAGCGGGACGGGGATCGTCCACTCGGTGATGGATGCCACCCTCGAACTGGCCGATCAGCTGCTCGTCGTCGCGGGCCGCAGCGTCGATGAGGCGAAGCTCGCGTCGGAGACGCTGTCGTGGCTGGAGTCGAACGGCTACGCCGAGCTCGCCCGCAGCGCGGTGGTCGTCCTCAACACGTCTCGTCCGGGCGCGAGCCTGGTGCGTCCGAGCGAGCTCGAGGCGCATTTCCGCACCCGAGTGCGCGCGGTCGTGACGATCCCCTACGACGCTCACATCGCGACGGGGGGACCGATCTCCTTCCGCGACCTGTCGGCGTCGACGCGCCTCGCCGCGCGCGAGCTCGCGGCCGTCGTGGTGGAAGGCCTGCGTCCCGCGGGGGCGGTGCGCTGATGCCGGTGCGTCAGATCCGGCTGTTCGGCGATCCCGTACTGCGCAGCGTGTGCGCTCCGATCGACCGGATCGATGACGGTGTTCGCCGTCTCGTCACTGATCTCGTCGACTCGGTCGGCGAGCCGGGGCGCGCCGGTGTCGCCGCTCCGCAGATCGGCGTGGGGGTGAGGGCCTTCAGCTACAACGTCGACGGCGTGATCGGATACGTCCTGAATCCTGTCCTCGAGGTCGCGGGGGACGCTGTGCCGACGGGGGAGGGATGCCTCTCCGTGCCGGGTCTCTGGCATGACGCGATGCGACACCCGTGGGCGCGGGTCACCGGCATCGACCTGGGCGGCGACGAGCTCGTCGTGGAGGGGGAGGGTCTCCTCGCGCAGGCGCTTCAGCACGAGTGCGATCACCTGGAGGGCATGCTCTACCTCGACCGGCTCCCGAAGGACGTGCGACGGCAGGCGATGCGCGAAGTCCGGGAATCCGACTGGTTCTGACCTCCGAATCGACAGAAGGCCCCGGCATGCCGGGGCCTTCTGTCGTCAGGCTCAGTGACCGAGCGAGATGTTCGTCGTCGAGACGTTCGCCTGGTACAGCTCGTCGATGTCGGCAGCGAAGTCCGACAGGATGACGTTGCGTTTGATGCTCATCTTCGGAGTCAGGTGGCCGGATGCCTCGGTCCACTCGGTGTCCAGGATCACGAACTTGCGGATCGATTCGGCGCGGGACACCGACGCGTTGGCGCGGTCCACGGCCGTTTGCACCTCGGCGACGACCTTCGGGTGGGTGATGACCTGAGACATCGGCAGGTCAGCGGAGAGGCCGTTGTTCGACATCCAGGTCGGCAGCATCTCCCGGTCGAGGGTGACGAGCGCTCCGATGAACGGCTTCTGGTCGCCGACGACGACGACCTGACCGACGATCGGGTTGGCGCGGATCGGATCCTCCAGCACCGCCGGCGCGACGTTCTTCCCACCGGCGGTGACGATGATCTCCTTCTTGCGCCCCGTGATCGTGAGGTACCCCTCCGAATCGAATGTGCCGATGTCACCCGTGCGGAACCATCCGTCGTCGAACGCCGCGGCGGTCGCCTCGGGATTGCGCCAGTACTCCTTGAACACGTTGACGCCGCGGACCTCGATCTCGCCGTCGTCGGCAAGACGCACGCCCACGCCCGGGAGCGCCGGACCGACGGTGCCGATCTTCGACTTCGTGGCGAGGTTGACGGTCGCCGGCGCTGTCGTCTCGGTCAGCCCGTACCCCTCGAGGATCTGGACGCCGAGGCTGTGGAAGAAATGGCCGAGGCGAGACCCGAGCGGAGCGGACCCCGACACGGCGTGCTGGACCCGACCGCCCATGGCGGTGCGCAACTTGCTGTAGACGAGGCGGTCGAACAGAGCGAACTTGATCTTCATGCCGAGGGGGATCTTCTCCCCGTCCTGCAGGCGGCGCGAGTGCTCGACCGCAACGGCGGCGGCGGCGCGGAAGATCTTGCCCTTTCCGCCCGCCTCCGCCTTCTGCTCGGCGGAGTTGTAGACCTTCTCGAACACACGGGGCACGGCGAGCAGGTACGTCGGCTTGAACGAGCCGAGTCCGGCCAGGAGCTTCGTGGTGTCGGGCTCATGGCCCGTCTTGACGCCGCCGTGGATGTTGAGGATGGAGATGAAGCGCGCGAACACGTGAGCGAGCGGGAGGAACAGCAGTGTCGAGGCTCCCGGCTGCTGGACGACTTCGTGGAGCGCCTTCGCGGAGTTGCGCGAGAGTTCGACGAAGTTCTTGTGCGTCAGGACGCAGCCCTTCGGCCGACCGGTCGACCCGGACGTGTAGATCAAAGTCGCGATGTCGTCGGTGTCGGCCAGAGTCCGACGACGTTCGATCTCCTCATCGGAGATGGCGGACCCGCTCTTGCGCAGCGTGTCGAGGTCGCCGGACTGCATCGTCCAGACGTCACGCAGGAGCGGAACTTCGGAGCGGATCTCGGCGACGCGCTCGGCGTGCGCGTCGCTCTCGACCACAATGGCGACGGCCCCGGAGTCGCTCAGGATCCAGTTGATCTGCGACGGCGAGCTGGTCTCGTAGACGGGAACCATGACGGCCCCGGCGAAGAAGAGGGCGAAGTCGACCAGCGTCCAGTTGTACGTGGTCCGCGCGAGGAATGCGACTTTGTCGCCCGGCTGGATGCCGCTCGCCGCGAATCCCTTGGCCAGGGCAACCACCTCCCGGTGGAACTCCGCTGCGGTGATGTCGCGCCAGCCGTCCCCGTCGGGGACCGCGAACAGGGCCAGCGAAGGAGTCGCCTTCACCCGCTCCACGAGGATGTCTGAGGTGTTCGCGGTCGGATCCGCGGGCACGACAGCGGGGACGTCGAATTGTACGGCGCTCATGGGCGGCAACTCCTTCGGTACCGGGTGGCGTCAGGTGCGACCGAGTCTAGGGCATCGTGATCCTCGATCCCACGGCGGCAGAGGGATGCGGGGCCCCGTTAGACTCGCGGATGCCGTGCGGCCTCGCACGCGCGGAGAGGAGTGGCGTGCTCAACGTCGGCATCGACATCGGTGGGACCAAGATCGCCGGCGGCATCGTCGACCCGGATGGTGTCATCGTCGACCGCCGCCGCGTTCCCACCCCCGCCGATCCGGACGATCTGGCGGATGCCGTAGCGGGGATGGTCGATGAGCTCGTCGCGGATCGCGTTGTCCACGCCGTCGGCGTCGCCGCCGCGGGGTTCATCGATGCGAGCCGCTCGGTGATCCTCCACGCACCCAACATCGACTGGACGGACGAGCCGCTGCGCGACGAGCTCGAGCGTCGTATCGGGCGACCGGTGACGCTCGAGAACGACGCGAACGCGGCCGGGTGGGGCGAGTTCCGCTTCGGGGCTGGGCGCGAGGTCAGCGACATGGTCATGATCACCCTCGGAACGGGCGTCGGCGGGGCTGCGATCATCGACGGCGAGCTTCTCGTCGGGGGCAACGGCATCGGCGGCGAACTCGGCCACATCCGGTTCGAGCGCGGAGGGCGTCCCTGCGGATGCGGACAGAACGGCTGCCTCGAGCAATATGCCTCCGGCCGCGCGCTGCAGCGCGAGGCCGCCGACATCGCCGGCTCCGGTTCGCGGGGCGCCGCCCTTGCGGCGGCGCGCACGGCGGAAGGGATCGTGCCGGCCGCAGCCATGGAAGCGTTGATCTCCGCGGGCGACGCGGGAGCCCTCGAAGCGGTCGACCGCGTCGCGACGGCATTGGGTGAGGCGTGCGGCGGTTTCCAGGCTGTGCTCGACCCGGCGCTCTTCGTGATCGGAGGCGGTGTCGCCGATCTGGGCGAACACCTGCTGCACCCCGTGCGCGAGGCGTATGCGACGGCGCTGCCCGGGTACGGCGAGCGGCCCATCGCCTCGTTCGCGATTGCGACCCTCGGCAACGACGCCGGGCTCATCGGCGTCGCCGACCTCGCGGGTGGCCGGGTCTGACATGATCTACTGGGTCCTGAAATACCTGATCATCGGACCGATCGTGAAGGCGATCTTCCGTCCGTGGATCGTGGGACGCAGCAACATCCCGGCATCCGGCGCCGCCATCATCGCGAGCAACCACCTGTCCGTGAGCGACTCCATCTTCCTGCCGCTCATGATCGACAGGTCCATGTCCTTCCTCGCCAAGAGCGACTACTTCACGGGCAAGGGCCTGAAAGGGTGGGCGACCCGGGTCTTCATGCAGGGAACGGGCCAGATCCCGATCGATCGCACCGGCGGGAAGGCGTCAGAGGCTTCCCTCAACACCGGGCTGCAGGTCCTCGGCCGCGGTGACATCCTCGGGATCTACCCCGAGGGCACCCGCAGCCCCGATGGCAAGCTGTACCGGGGCCGTACCGGTCTGGCGAGGATGGCGCTGACCGCGCGAGTCCCCGTGATCCCCGTGGTCATGATCGGTACCGATGACGTCATGCCGATCGGCCGGTCGATACCGCGGGTGGGACGGGTCGGCATGGTCATCGGTGAACCGCTCGACTTCAGCCGGTTCTACGGCATGGAGTCCGACCGCTTCGTGCTGCGCTCGGTGACCGACGAGATCATGGTGGCGCTCCAGCGCATGGGGGAGCAGGAGTACGAGGACGTCTACGCGTCGACGGTCAAGGACCGTCGCCCCGCCGCAGCCTGAGGCGCCGTCGAGCCCTCGTCACACGACCGACGGCCCCTTCCCTCGTCGGTAGAATGAGCGGATGCCCACTCCTCTCGACCACTGGCGCTCGCTCCCGATCAAGCAGCAGCCGTTGTGGCCCGACGCGGATGCGGTCGCTGCCGTCTCCGCCGAGATCGCGACCCTTCCGCCCCTCGTGTTCGCCGGCGAGGTCGACAACCTCCGCGCGCGCCTGGCGAAGGCGGCCTCCGGTCAGGCTTTCCTCCTGCAGGGAGGTGACTGCGCCGAGACGTTCGCCGGTGCCACGGCCCAGCAGATCCGCGACCGCATCAAGACGGTCCTCCAGATGGCGGTCGTCCTGACGTATGGCGCATCGATGCCCGTCGTGAAGATGGGCCGTATGGCCGGCCAGTTCGCCAAGCCGCGCTCGAGCGACACCGAGACCCGCGGCGACGTGACGCTGCCGGCGTACCGCGGTGACATCGTCAACGGCTACGACTTCACCGAAGCCTCGCGTACGGCAGACCCGCAGCGCCTGCTGAAGGGGTACCACACCGCAGCATCGACGCTGAACCTCGTCCGCGCATTCACGCAGGGTGGTTTCGCGGACCTCCGCGAGGTCCACAGCTGGAATCAGGGCTTCGCGAAGAACCCCGCCAATCAGCGCTACGAGCGCCTCGCCGGTGAGATCGACCGTGCCATCAAGTTCATGGAGGCCGCGGGGGCGAACTTCGACGAGCTTCGCGGCGTCGAGTTCTACACCGGCCACGAGGGTCTGCTCATGGACTACGAGCACCCGATGACCCGCATCGACTCGCGAACGGGCACGCCGTACAACACGTCGGCCCACTTCCTGTGGATCGGCGAGCGCACGCGCGAGCTCGACGGCGCTCACGTGGACTACTTCTCGAAGATCCGCAACCCGATCGGGGTGAAGCTCGGACCGTCGACCACGCCCGAGACGGCGCTGGCCCTCATCGACAAGCTCGATCCCGAGCGCGAGCCCGGACGTCTCACGTTCATCACGCGCATGGGCGCCGGCAAGATCCGCGACGCGCTCCCGCCGCTGCTGCAGGCCGTGAAGGATGCCGGTGCCACTCCGCTCTGGGTCACGGACCCCATGCACGGGAACGGCATCACCACGCCAACCGGTTACAAGACGCGTCGCTTCGACGACGTCGTCGACGAGGTTCGGGGCTTCTTCGAGGCTCATCGCGCCGTCGGTACGTTCCCGGGCGGCATCCACGTGGAACTCACCGGCGACGACGTCACCGAGTGCCTGGGCGGTTCGGAGATGATCGACGAGGCGACGCTGGCGACGCGTTACGAGTCGCTGTGCGACCCGCGACTGAACCACATGCAGTCGTTGGAGCTGGCCTTCCTCGTGGCCGAGGAGCTCGGCAAACGCTGACGCACGTTCCGACGAAGGCCCGGCGGCGATGACCGTCGGGCCTTCGTCGTTTCGACGAGGGGATGCCGGGCCTCAGCCGAACGGCTGGAACTGCGGCGTCAGGCTGATCGTCGTCCCCGGGCGCTGCAGACTCCCGCCCTCGGGCGTCATGGAGCGGACGCGGTAGACGTCCCAGTACCGTCCTCCGAGAGGGATCTCCGCGTCCTCGATGTTCGGATTGACCTTGAAGCCGGCTGACTGCAGTCTTTCGACGGCCGTGCGCACGGTCTCGCCGACGACGTTCGGTACCTCGACGGGTCTCGGCCCGTCGGAGACGACGATCGTGATGGTCTCGCCCTGCTGCCACGAACCGCCGCCGGGACGATCTTCGACGCGGATGACGAGGTCGTCGGACACCGAGCTGCTGTACTCCCGCTCTTCGTCGACCTTCATCCCGACGTCCGTGAGGGCCGCGGATGCCTCGTCAGCGCTCTTCCCGGTGACGTCGGGAAGAGCGCCCAGGGATACACGGAGCTCGGCGCGGGATCCCTCGAGGACGGAGCAGCCGTCGGTGCATTCGACGGGTTCGGCCGCGCCGGCCTGAGTGACGTATACGCGGACGACCCGTTCGGCGGCGAAGGTCGTGAAGTACTTCTTGACCTCGGCGACCTCGATGTTCCTCTCCTGCAGCAGCGACTCGACCTCGGTGCGCGTCCTGTCCTGCAGCGCCGGCAGCGCGGTGGTCGCCGGCCCCGACGAGATCCTCACCGTCACGGTCGCGTCGCGGTCCAGGAACGTCCCGGGGTCGGGGTCGGAGCCGATCGCCTGGCCGGCGGGGACGGTCAGACTGTGCACGTCACTCCGTTTCGCAACGAGCGCGTTGTCCGCGAGGACGTTCTGTGCGTCGTCGAAGCTCATCCCCTCGACGGTCGGCACGGAGACGAGCGATCCGGGGCCGGAGCCGAACCACCATCCGAGACCACCCGCCGCGGCCGCGAGGAGGAGGACGACGGCGAGGAGCCAGGTTCCTTTGACCGTGTTGCGGTGGGACCGACGGCGCAGTCGCGTGGCGTTGTCGACCTCGGTGGTGACGCTGGGTGCGGTGAACGTCCCCGGCATGACGCGGGTGAGCTCGTCCGAATCGAGGGAATCGTCGACGACCACCGTCGAGCCCGCGGGCGTCGAACGCACGACCTGAGGGAAGACTCCGAGCTGCTTCTCGATGTCCCGCAGACGCTCCAGCATCTCGCGCGCATCGGTGGGGCGGTCTTCGGGTGAGCGCTCCGTGGCCCACAGGACCAGCTCGTCGAGCGGCTCGGGCACCGCGGGATTCTTGACGCTCGGCCGGGGAACGGAATGCGTCGCGTGCTGGTAGGCGATCTGCATCGGCTGCTCACCCTTGTACGGCTGCTCACCGGTGAGCATCTCGTAGAGCATGATGCCGAGCGCATAGATGTCGCTGCGCGCGTCGGCCGTGCCGCGGGTGACGAGCTCGGGGGCGAGGTACGCGATCGTGCCGAGGAGCATTTGACCTGTCGCGGTGTTGGCGCTCGTGGCGCGTGCGAGGCCGAAGTCGCCGATCTTTATCCGGCCGTCCTCGGCGAGGAGGACGTTTTCCGGCTTCACGTCACGGTGCACGATGCCCGCGCGGTGCGCGGCGGACAGACCCGACAGGATCGCGTCCATGATCGTGATCGTCTGGGGGAGCGTGAGCCGCTTCTGTTCCCGCAGCAGTTCGCGCAGGGTGATGCCGGGCAGGTACTCCATGACGAGATACGCCATCTCGCCGTCCTGGCCCTGGTCGAAGACGTTGACGACATGCGGGTCCGCCAGCCGCGCGGCGGACCGGGCTTCCTGGATGAACCGGTTCTGGAAGACGGTGTCGTCCGAGAGGTGGCCGTGCATGACCTTGAGTGCTACGCGTCGTTCGAGGCGCAGATCGGTGGCGACGTAGACCGTGGCCATCCCGCCTCGGGCGATGCGGCCGCGGACGCGGTACCGGCCGTCGACCAAGTGGCCGATCAACGGGTCGGTCTGCGGGGTGGCGGTCACGTCAGAAGTCTACGGAGCAGACCCTGCGAGCCCGGGTAGCGGCGCACCTTCCGCCGCGGGGAGACGTGATCACCCGTACAGGTCGAGCCAGCGGTAGGCCTCGTCCTTCCAGGGGCCGTACCTCTCCGGGTAGGCGGAGATCTGCACGGCCTGTGCGGCGTCGCCGAAGGCCATGTCCTCCCAGTCGTCGACGTCGAGGAGACCGCGCGTGCGGTCGCCGTTCGGGTCGGAGGGTCCGCCGAAGAATGCGGCCGCGGATCGGCGAGGGTCGCGGATCTGCTCCTCGCTTCCCCACCCGGCGCTCGGGCGCTGCTGGAAGAGGCCGAGGGAGTCGCGGTCGCCGCCGTCGAGGTTGCGGATCCACGACTCGACCATGGCCGTCGCGAGCGCGATCGCGATCCCGTCTCGCGACACGCCCCGGTCGCGTCCGACCTGGATGATGGTGCGGATGTTCGCGATCTGCTCCGCATCCAGTGCCGTCCGTGCGGGCCGGGATTCGGATGCCGTGGCACGGGGGGCCGCAGCGGTGGGGATGCGGAGCCTCTGTCCCGGGTAGATGATGGATGCCTCGTCGAGCCCGTTCGCGTCGAGCAGCCGCGCGAGGCTGGTGCCGCTCTTGGCAGCGATCGCCCAGAGAGTCTCACCTGCCGACACCTCGTGCACGGGCCCCGTCGCCGGTCGCGGCGAGGTCGTCGTCGTCGCGGCGCGCGGCGACGACAGGGCGGTGACCGTGAGCTTCTGGCCGGGGTGGATGATCGAGGAGGACCCCAGGTCGTTGGCACGCGCGAGAGAGGCGGCGCTCATCCCGTGTCGCGTGGCGATCGACCAGAGCGTGTCGCCGGAGCGGACCGTGTAGGCGGACGCCGACGTCTCGGCAGCTCGGGAGGGGGAGGTGTCCGTCTTCTCCGCCTTCGGCCCGAGCCGGAGGACGTCACCGGGGTGGATGACCGAGCGCCATCCGAGACCGTTCCATGCGAGGACGTCGGCCGTGCGGACGCGGTTGGCCGCCGCGATCGCGCTGACCGTCTCTCCGCGGGCCACGACATGCGTTCGGACCGCGCTCTTCGCCGCGGGCGTCCCGACGACAGCCTCAGCACGCACGGCTACCGCGGGGGAGACGTGCACCTTCGCTGAGAGCGGCTCGGGAGCCGAGCGCTCGTGCTCGTCGGCGATGGCTGCGTCGACCGGGATGAGCGACAGCGAGAGCGCAATCGATCCGATCACGGCGGGGGCGCTCCTGTGGCGCAGGGCAGCGGGCATGACGTCGTTCCTGTACACAGGTGTTCCTTCGTTCAGCCCCAGATCGTCGATTTCCCCTCCGAAACCGTGACACGCCGGTGTGACTGCTGTCAATCAGTGGGGTGCATGTGGCGGGTGTTACTCGCGACGATGAGGGATGCTCGGCGCGACGGATGCGATAGTGGAACAGTGAGTTCTTCTACGCCCGTGTCCACTGATTGGCTGAGTCTTCCCGAACTGGTCGAGCTGACCGGAGAGCCGCTCGGGCGCGTGCGGCGGATGCTCGACGAACATCAGCTCGTCGCCTCCCGCCGGTTCGGGGCTCCGCGAGTCCCCTCCGTCTTCCTGGTCGACGGCGCGCCGCTCTCGTCGCTCCGGGGGACGATCATCGTCCTGCACGACGCCGGCTTCACGGATGACGAGGCCATCGACTGGCTTCTCGCACCCGAGGAGTCGATTGGTTTCGCGCCGATCGAGGCTCTGCGTCAGGGGCGCAAGAGCGAGGTCCGACGGGTCGCGCAGACGCTCGCCTGACCGAGCGGATGCCTGTCCGTCAGGCGGCGCGGACCGTCGCCGCCTGAGCGAGGTCGCGCAGTTCGCCCACTGCGGCATGGCCGAGTCGTGCCCCACGGAGGGCGCGGTCGGCCTCGGTCGCCCAATCGGCGATCAGCTGCTCGACCCGGGCGAGTGCGCCGGTGTCGACGATCGTCTGCTGCAGATGTACGACCTGGTCGGGGCTGAGGTCCCGCTCGCCGACGAGTTCGTCGAACACGCGGAGCGCACTGGCGCCGAGCGACGCGCGGGCATAGGCGATGAGGAGCGTGCGCTTGCCTTCGCGAAGGTCGTCGCCCACGGGCTTGCCGGTGACCGCGCTGTCGCCGAACACACCGAGGACGTCGTCGCGTAGCTGGAAAGCGAGGCCGACGGGGTGGCCGAACGCCGCCAGCGCCCGGTACTGCTCGTCGTCTGCGTGCGCGAGCGTGGCGCCGAGCTGGAGCGGGTGTTGCACGCTGTACCGAGCGGACTTCAGAGAGGCGACGCGAAGGGCGCGATCGGGGTGCGTGTCGACGGGGGCGACGACGTAGGCGGACTCCTCCGCGACATCGAGGAACTGCCCGATGGTCACTTCGCGGCGCATCCGTGCGAACTCCGTGCGTGCACGATGCGCCCGCGGGTTCTCGACATCCGCCAGCCCCTCTTCGAGCAGGTCGTCGCTCCACGCCACGAGGAGGTCGCCCAGGAGGATCGCGGCGGACCGGCCGAACTCATCGGCGTCACCCGCCCAGGCGTTCGCGCGGTGCTCCGCTTCCCACGCTCGGTGGGAAGCAGGCCGTCCTCGCCGGGTGTCGGATCGATCGATGACATCGTCGTGCACGAGCGCTGCGGCGTGGAAGATCTCCAGCGCGGCGGAGGCGGTGATGACCTCTTCCGGGGTGCTCGGAGTGCCGCCGTTCGCGGTGGCGACTGCCCGCCATCCCGCGAGGCAGAAGCGGGCTCGGAAGGCCTTGCCGCCGGTCGCCGCGGCGGCCCCGGAGGCCACGAAGGCGCGCGCTTCGTCGCCGAAATCGGATGCCGCCTCGCGCTGCGCCCCGAGGAACCTCTCGACTCGCTGGGAAACGGCGACGATCGGGTCGTGAGAGGAGGACACAGGCCTAGCCTAGTGATCGCGCGGACGCGTACACTTGACGGACCGAACCGAGGGGGATGCATGCCACTGTCAGAGCAGGAGCAGCGTCTGCTGGACGAGATGGAACGCCATCTCATGCGCAACGACGCCGATGTTGTCAGCGCGGACCGCGGGGCGGCCCCGCTCAGCTACCGCAACATCGTGTACGGGTCCGTCATCGTCCTGCTGGGCATCGCGGGACTCGTCGTCGGCGTGGCCACATCGCTGATCGTGATCGGCGTGATCGCCTTCGTCGTCATGGTGGGCGGCGTCGTTCTCGCGTTCACTCCGGCGAAGGGCGCCGCTGCTGCGCGCAGCGCCACCGGCACGCGCAAGCCTCGTACGGCGAACGCTCCGGCATCCGCCTCCTTCATGGATCGCATGAACGACCGCTGGGACCGCCGCAACGACGATCGCTGATCGGACACCCTCCACCTCGCTCCACTTCTGAAGCACCGACCTCCGGGTCGGTGCTTTTTTTGTGCCTTTGCGGACGCCCGGGCCCGCTCCGTCGTCGCCCGGTGGTGCGCCGAGGATGCCGGATGCCCGGAACTGTCGCGGAGTGGAGGAAAGTGGAGTAAAGTGGCGTCATCCTGGAGCGGGCCGGACGAAGGGGGTGACCGAGCGATGTTGTTGGGCACCCACACCCCCAAGCTGGACGACAAAGGCCGAGTCATCCTTCCGGCCAAGTTCCGCGACGACCTCGGCCCCGGCGTCGTCATCACGCGCGGTCAGGAACGCTGTCTTTACGTCTTCAGCTCGGTGGAGTTCGAGCGGGTCTACGAGCGCATCCGCGAAGCGCCGCTGACGAACAAGCAGGCGCGCGACTTCCAGCGCATGTTCCTCTCGGGCGCGAGCGCTGAGAAGCCCGACTCCCAGAACCGCATCACCATTCCGCCCCACCTGCGCACCTACGCGGGCCTCGAGCGAGAACTCATCGTCACGGGCGTCGGTGCACATGCCGAGATCTGGAACGCGGAGGCGTGGAACGCCTACGCCGACAGCAACGAGGACACGTACTCGGACATGGAGCAGGAGGTGATCCCGGGACTCTTCTGATCCTCGACTGCGACTCCCAGCCGCACGCCCTGACGCACTTCCCCGGCGCCA
>Ga0207790_1000126_pt1 | contig 30216 bp, 24 predicted proteins | sample HigsolmetaGSP14D_FD_184842 | JGI IMG/M metagenome (GOLD analysis project Ga0207790, IMG submission 184842) | High solid enriched microbial communities from the Joint BioEnergy Institute, USA - SP1-4-D (SPAdes) | ecosystem: Engineered > Bioreactor > SSF (Solid state fermentation) > Aerobic >...
TTCAGCTCGATGTAGGCATCGATGAAGTCGTCGGAGAATACGCCGCCCTTGGTCAGGAACGCGCGGCCCTTGTCCAGCTCTTCCAGGGCTTCTTTCAGGCTGCCGCACACCTGCGGGATCAGCTTGCCTTCTTCCGGCGGCAGGTCGTACAGGTTCTTGTCCGCGGCGTCGCCAGGGTGGATCTTGTTCTGGATACCGTCCAGGCCGGCCATCAGCAGTGCTGCGAAGGCCAGGTAGGGGTTGGCAGCCGGATCCGGGAAGCGCGCTTCGATGCGGCGGGCTTTCGGGCTGGACACGTACGGGATACGGATCGAGGCGCTGCGGTTACGGGCCGAGTAGGCCAGCATGACCGGTGCTTCGAAGCCTGGAACCAGACGCTTGTAGGAGTTGGTCGACGGGTTGGTGAAGCCGTTCAGGGCCTTGCCGTGCTTGATGATGCCGCCGATGAAGTACAGCGCGGTTTCCGACAGGCCGGCATAGCCTTCACCGGCGAAGGTGTTCTTGCCGTCTTTGGAGACCGAGATGTGCACGTGCATGCCCGAGCCGTTGTCGCCGTACAGGGGCTTGGGCATGAAGGTAGCGGTTTTGCCGTAGGCATCGGCCACGTTGTGCACGCAGTACTTCAGGGTCTGGGTTTCGTCAGCCTTGGCAACCAGGGTGTTGAACTTCACGCCGATTTCGTTCTGGCCGGCAGTCGCCACTTCGTGGTGGTGAACTTCGATGACCAGGCCCATTTCTTCCATGGCATTACACATGGCAGTACGGATTTCGTGGTCGTGGTCGCAAGGCGGAACCGGGAAGTAACCACCTTTGACGGCAGGGCGGTGGCCCTTGTTGCCGCCCTCGACGTCCTGGTCGGTCATCCAGGAACCTTGTTCGGAGTAGATCTTGAACATGGAGCCGGAGATGTCGGACTTGAACTTCACTTCGTCGAAGATGAAGAACTCGGGCTCCGGGCCTACGAATACGGTGTCACCGATACCGGTGCTCTTCAGGTATTCCTCGGCGCGACGCGCGATGGAGCGCGGGTCACGATCGTAGCCCTGCATGGTGCTCGGCTCGATGATGTCGCAGACCAGGATCAGGGTCGGCTCTTCGGTGAACGGGTCGAGCACGGCAGTGCTGTCGTCCGGCAGCAGGATCATGTCGGAGGCTTCGATGCCTTTCCAGCCATGGATGGAGGAGCCGTCGAACATCTTGCCGACTTCGAAGAATTCGTCGTCCAGGGCGTCACGGGCCGGCATGGTCACGTGGTGCTGCTTACCCTTGGTGTCGGTGAAGCGCAGGTCTACCCACTTCACGTCGTGTTCTTTGATCAGTTGAACGGCCTTAGACATGTTGTCCTCCAGGTGGATAGGGTCTCGTTGACCCTTCTTTGAGTTCGTGACGCCGGGCCCGATAGTCGGCCAGGACACCCTGCCTCACAAGGGAGCAATATGCATGCCAGTGCCCCGTGTTGGACGCATGCCCGGAAAATCAGCGTTGTAGCGGGTGTCGATGGCACAAAAGCAACCGTGATGGCTCTTTATTGGTGCGCCTTGCTGGTGCGTTGCTCTGTTTTGGTGCGATGACAGATTGTTTGCGGATTTTCGATCAAAGGTTGAGCAATTTCCTTTATAATCCGCGCCCCTGTTTTTCAGGCCCTGGCGCCCGATATTTGCTCCCATGAAACTGATCGTCAAAGTCTTCCCGGAAATCACCATCAAGAGCCCGCCGGTTCGCAAGAACTTCATTCGGCAGCTGGCCAAGAACATCCGCTTGGTGTTGCGTGATCTCGACCCGCAGCTGCAGGTGACGGGTGTCTGGGACAATCTGGAAGTGAAAACCGAGGTGGCCGAGCCCAAGGTTCTGCAGGAAATCATCGAGCGCCTGAGCTGCGTGCCGGGCATCCAGCATTTTCTGCAGATCGACGAATACCCGCTGGGCGACTTCGACGACATCGTCGCCAAGTGCAGGCTGCATTATGGTGATCTGCTGCCGGGCAAGATCTTCTCGGTGCGCTGCAAGCGCGGCGGCCGCCACACCTTCTCCTCCATCGATGTCGAGCGTTATGTCGGCAGCCAGTTGCGCCAGCAGTGCGGCGCCGCAGGCATCGATCTGAAGAAGCCGGAAATCGAAGTGCGCATCGAGATCCGCCACGATCGCCTGTTCGTCATTCATCACCAGCATCCGGGCCTGGGCGGTTATCCGCTGGGCTCGCTGGAGCAGACCCTGGTATTGATGAGCGGCGGTTTCGATTCCACCGTCGCTGCCTACCAGATCATGCGCCGTGGCCTGATGACCCATTTCTGCTTCTTCAACCTCGGCGGCCGCGCCCATGAGCTGGGGGTGATGGAAGTTGCCCACTTCCTGTGGCAGAAATACGGCCGCTCGCAGCGCGTGCTGTTCATCAGCGTGCCGTTCGAGGAAGTGCTCGGCGAAATTCTCGGCAAGGTCGACAACAGCTACATGGGCGTCACCCTCAAGCGCATGATGCTGCGCGCCGCCAGCCGCCTGGCCGAGCGCCTGCAGATCGACGCGCTGGTGACCGGCGAGGCGATCAGCCAGGTATCCAGCCAGACCCTGCCGAACCTCTCGGTGATCGACGCGGTGACCGACAAGCTGGTACTGCGCCCGCTGATCGCCAGCCACAAGCAGGACATCATCGATACCGCCGAGGCAATCGGCACCGCCGAGTTCGCCCGCCACATGCCAGAATACTGCGGCGTGATTTCGGTGAACCCGACCACCAAGGCCAAGCCCAACCGCGTCGTTTACGAGGAAGAGCAGTTCGACATGGCCGTGCTCGACCGCGCCCTCGAACGGGCCCGGCTGATCGCCATCGATCGGGTGATCGAAGAGTTGGGCCAGGACGTGCAGGTCGAGGAAGTCGCCGAGGCCTTGCCAGGCCAGGTGGTGATCGACATTCGCCACCCCGACCAGGTCGAAGACCAGCCGCTCGAACTCGCCGGCATCGACGTGCAGGCCATGCCGTTCTATGCCGTCAACAACCGTTTCAAGGAACTGGACGCCAACCGCCAGTACCTCCTGTATTGCGATCGAGGCGTGATGAGTCGCCTGCATGCCCACCACCTGCTGAGCGAGGGACATGCCAATGTGCGCGTTTATCGTCCGGCATAAGACGCCCGGGCTCAATGGCGGCAGTATCCGCCATCGCCCTCCCGACCCGATTGGTGGCGCCCTTGCCGCCACACAGCGTTAACAGACTGCCTGTATCCTTAATTCCGATTTTTCGCGTTGGGCCCCGAATGCACTTGCTGGGTAGCCCGACCCAACCTACGAGACCACTACTGTGATCGAGAATCTCCGCAACATCGCCATCATCGCCCACGTTGACCATGGCAAGACCACCCTGGTCGACGCCCTGCTGCGTCAGTCCGGCACCCTGGAGCGCAGCGAGCTCAACGACGAGCGCGTGATGGACAGCAACGACCAGGAAAAAGAGCGCGGCATTACCATTCTGGCCAAGAACACCGCCATCAAGTGGAACAACTACCGCATCAACATCGTCGACACCCCCGGCCACGCCGACTTCGGCGGTGAAGTAGAGCGCGTGATGTCGATGGTCGACTCGGTACTGCTGGTGGTTGACGCCCAGGACGGCCCGATGCCGCAAACCCGTTTCGTGACCAAGAAGGCCTTCGAAGCCGGCCTGCGTCCGATCGTGGTGATCAACAAGATCGACCGTCCGGGCGCGCGTCCGGATTGGGTCATGGACCAGATCTTCGACCTGTTCGACAACCTCGGTGCCACCGAAGAGCAGCTGGACTTCCAGGTGGTCTACGCCAGCGCCCTGAACGGCATCGCCGGTCTCGACCACACCGACATGGCCGACGACCTGACCCCGCTGTACCAGGCCATCGTCGATCACGTGCCGGCGCCGAACGTCGACGTCGACGGCCCGTTCCAGATGCAGATCTCGGCACTGGACTACAACAGCTTCCTGGGCATCATCGGTGTTGGCCGTATCGCCCGTGGTCGCGTCAAGCCGAACACCCCGGTTACCGCCATCGACGTCGACGGCAAGAAGCGTAACGGCCGTATCCTCAAGCTGATGGGCCACCACGGTCTGCACCGTGTGGACGTCGAAGAAGCCACCGCCGGCGACATCGTCTGCGTCAGCGGCATGGACGAGCTGTTCATCTCCGACACCCTGTGCGACCAGAACAACGTCGAAGCGATGACCCCGCTGACCGTCGACGAGCCGACCGTATCCATGACCTTCCAGGTCAACGATTCGCCGTTCTGCGGCAAGGAAGGCAAGTTCGTCACCAGCCGCAACATCAAGGAGCGTCTGGACAAGGAGCTGCTCTACAACGTTGCCCTGCGCGTTGAAGAAGGCGACTCGGCCGACAAGTTCAAGGTCTCCGGCCGTGGTGAACTGCACCTGTCGGTACTGATCGAGAACATGCGCCGCGAAGGCTTCGAAATGGGCGTTGGTCGTCCGGAAGTGATCATCCGTGATGTGGGCGGCGTGAAACACGAGCCCTATGAAAACGTCACCATCGACATCCCGGAAGAATCCCAGGGCAAGGTCATGGAAGAGATGGGTCTGCGTAAAGGCGACCTGAGCAACATGGTGCCGGACGGCAAGGGTCGCGTACGCCTGGAATACAACATCCCGGCCCGTGGTCTGATCGGCTTCCGTAACGCCTTCCTGACCCTGACCAACGGTGCAGGCATCCTGACCTCGATCTTCGACCGTTACGACGTGATGAAGTCGGGCCACATGTCCGGCCGCCAGAACGGCGTACTGGTATCGATCGATACCGGCAAGGCACTGACCTACTCCCTGGAAACCCTGCAGGCGCGCGGCAAGCTGTTCGTCGAGCACGGCCAGGAAATCTACAACGGTCAGATCATCGGCCTGAACAGCCGCGACAACGACCTGGGCGTCAACCCAACCAAAGGCAAGAAGCTCGACAACATGCGCGCTTCGGGTAAGGACGAAACCATCGCCCTGGTGCCGCCGGTGCGCTTCACCCTGGAACAGGCCCTGGAATTCATCCAGGACGACGAGCTGTGCGAAGTGACGCCGAAGTCGATCCGTCTGCGCAAGAAGATCCTCGACGAAGGCGAGCGTACCCGCGCTGCCAAGAAAGCCAAGAACTGATCCGGTTCTAGCTGACTAGAAAAAGCCCCCGCCGGTGTGAACCGGCGGGGGCTTTTTTGTGCGTGTCATCCCTGGGGCAATCGCTATGGGCGGCTGACAGCGACGTCAACAGCACAGCCGCTAATGGCGACAGGAGGCGGTAGCGCCCGCGGACGCTGCCGCCGTGTGGCTCACATATTCAGGTTGCGGCCCGTTGTCGCGCCGAGGATGGTTTTGCTACAGGCGCGCTTGCGCGGGAAGCCGGCCTCGGTCGCGCTGGCCGGTTTGACCTGAATCAGGCAGCCGCGCTTGTAGGTGGCGTCGAGCAACAGGCTCTGCAGCGGCAGCAGGTCACCGACCAGCACGCTCTGGGTGATTGGCCCCAGCTGGTAGTCATTGCTACCCAAAATCAGCGACTGCAGGCCTTCGGTACGAATCAGGGCGTTGCCGATCTGGCTCAGGGTATTGCCGATGATCACCAGTTCGCTGCGCTGATCACGGGGGTTCAGTGTGCTGATCGCATAATCCGGGCTGCCCTGAATCCGGTTGTCGATCAGGTAGCCACGCTGCAGGTTGTCGGCGTAGATGCCGCTGGCGTCATTGTTGCCGATGAGGTTACCGACCAGCAGCAGGGTGCTGGCGCTGTTGCTGCCTACATTGCGCAGCAGTACGCCGTTGCCCTTGGAGGCCCCTATCTGGTTGTCGGCGAGCACCAGGTCACCCTGCTGGTCGCTGATCTCGATGCCTGCTTTGCTCGCCTGCAGCACCTTGTTGTGGGCGATCAGCCCACTGCTCGAGCCGCGCACACGGATACCGCTCTGGTTGCGAACCTGGGTGATACGGTTGTGGGCCAGGTTCAGGCGGCTGTCCTGCAGGTCGATGCCGTACTGCTGCAGGTTGGTGAACTCGCTGCGCTCGATGGAGGCCTGCGCATACTGCAACTCGACGCTGGACAGCGCATCGAAGCGGCTGTCGCGAATCAGCACCTGAGCGGGTGGTGCAGAGGTCTGCGCCGCGCTGCGTGCGCTGGTCAAGCCACGTGACAGGTGGGCGTTGTAACCGAGCTTGCTGAGTAGCGAGTCGCTGACTTCGGTGCTGCTTCCGGCCCAGGCGATGATGAAGGGGCGAAATGGGCGGTCGGTATCGGCGCTATCGCCCTCGCTGACGCTTTGCACCGTGGCGTTGCGAATGCTCAGCGTGCCCTGGTTGATCAGCGCTGTGCCACTGGGCGTGTACAGATAGAGCTTGGTGTTTTGCACCAGCAGCGCGCCGCCAGGGGCGATCATCAGCGGGTAGCTGAGCAGGTAGCCATCCTTGTAGGGCTTGATGATGCTGGCGTCGGCCAGGCGCTGGCGCAATTGCTCCAGGGTGATCGCTCCACCGCTGATGGTGATTGCCTGCGGGTGGCTGGGCTGATAACTGGCGATGGCCCGGAACAGGCCATTGTTGACGAAGGGCTCGAACGGCCAGCTGCCGGCTTGCGCCGAGAACATCGGTTGCAGAACGACCTGCGCGCTACCACGCGGGGCCGAGAGGCTCGGGCGCGGCAGCTGCTGGTCGATACGCTGGCGCAGCTGATCGGCCAGCGCACGCTGTTCGGTTTCCGTGGCCCATTGCCAATCGGCGGCGAGCGCCTGGCTGCCGAGGCCGGCCAGCAGGGCCAGCGAGATGGCAGTTTGGCGCAGAATCTGTTTGCTTAGCATTGGCATCTTTCCCGAAGTCATTTGAAGCGGCTGTAGAGCGGCTTCAGTCGCCCGCCAATTTGGCTGTAATTGTCGACCTCGCCGTCCTGGTCGTCGTAGAGCGCACGGGCCCAGGCGTGGTCGGGATAACGGTTGAGAAACGGGATCAGCCAGATCATCTTGTGGCTGCCGACCTTCTTTTGCTTGCGGTTATCGAGCTCCGGCAAGGTTCGCGGCTCGAGCACGGCGCGGGCGGTGAAGTTGGCCAGTTGCTGAAACCTTTGCCGCTCCTGGGCGTTCAGCGGGCGGCCGTTGTGCTCGGCGGCTTCGACCAGCAACGTGAGGGGCACCATGGCGTAGTTGCTGTAGTCCGCCGCCAGTTGCGCGCGCGCCACTTCCAGAGGCAGGTAGCGCGCATCAGCGCTCGCCGACGCTGTCGCCTGGGCCAGCCCGCGACGCAGATTGAGGTCGGCCCAGGCCAGGAAGTCGTCGCGCCCGAGCAGCATGCCGGTGGCCGCTACGGCCCAGCCTGCCCAGTAATCATGGTTGTTGAAGTAGGCGAAGTCCGGCTGTTGGCGTGGCCGGTGCTCGGCAATCACCTGTTCGGCGAGCTGTTGCAGCCAGCTGCGCTGCGCTGCGTTGAGCGCGAACGCGCCGCCACTGAGTGCCTGAACCTTCAGCACGGTGGAGGCGATGGCGGCAAGTGCCCACTTGCGTGAAGCGATACCGGTGCCGCTTGCATCCGGGTTGCGCAGGGCGCCGCCCTTGGCCCAGACATTCAGCCACTGGTCGATACAGGCCAGGTCGAGGCGCGCCTGCTCGGCCTCCTTGGCGCGTTGGAACTGGTTGGCGGCAGCGACCAGGTTGCCGATATAGCCCTTGATCAACTCGGCAATCCGCGCGGTTTCCTTGGGCTGCACGATCAGGGTCGATTTGCTGCTGTCGCTCTGGTCGTATTTGCTTTGCATCTGCAAGGAGCCCGTGTAGGGCGCGGGAGGTTTGCGCGGGCAGTTGAGCAGCCGATAGTCGGCCGGGCTGGCGACCAGCGCATTGCTCTGCGTCGCCCAGATCGATTCAGTGGCCTGGGCAGGCACCTGGTTGAGCATGAGCAGCGCAACGAATGCCAGGGGGCGCTTCAGCGACATATCTTGGCTTCCAGTGACGTGGGGCTGGCCAGCGGCGCGGTGGTTTCCAGAAACACCGAGAGCAGGTTGGCATCCTTGTAGTCCGCTGAAGGGCTCAGCTCCAGATAGTACTGACCACCGGTTACCGCTGCCTGCCTGCGCATCCACACCTTGTCCCGGGCGCCATTGTCGTAATAGGTGATCAGGTAGAAGTCCTTGACGCTCTTGTCACTGATCTTCAAGTCGATGAAGGCTTTGGCGTTGCGCAGATCCTGGCGCTTGTCCCCGGCGTTGCTGAGCAGCTCGATGCGGTCGTTGACCTTCAGTGACGGTCGCTGCTGGGTGTTGGCCATCAGCGCCTCGGCCTTGCTGCAACCGCCATTGATGGCGGGAATCAGCTGGCGATACAGATAGGGACTGTCGAGGCTGTAGTTGGCCGGCAATTCCCAGAGCAGCAGTTTCGGCGGCTTGTCGGGCGAATAGCTGCTCGAAAGCAGGTATTCCAGCAGGGCGCCGTCCTGTCCGGCGCCGGGCAGCGCGAAGTTGAGCACGTCGATGCTCAGGTATTCCTTGAGGTAGCCATCGAAGTTGTACTGGCGGGTTTCGTCTTCACGGGCCGCCGAGTTGCTGGTGCCGACCAGCACCGCCTCGGGATCGGGCGCATCTTCGAAGAGGCCGCTGGCGTCGGACGAGTCCGGCACGGTGCGGTAGTTCTTCACGAACTGATACCCGTAGGTGTTGTGGCAGATCCGCTCCAGCGCCATGTCGAGAATGCCATTCTTGGGAATGGTCACCCCCGGCTCGGTGCGGTAGGCCTTTTTGCTCAGGGTCGCGTAGAACGGCTGGCGCATGATTTCATCGGCCAGCGCGCGCGCGGTTACCTGGGCCCCCGAGGGCGTCCAGTGCGAATCGCGGCGGAAGAAGTAGTCGTTCTTGGGCGGGTTCTTCACCACCGCAAGCATGTCCGGCACGATCGCACCGCCGGCTCTGAGCTGCTGCTGGAACCTGCCCAGGCTGCTGCTGGCCTTGATGTAGTCGAACCCATAGGCGCGGTCAGGGCGCACCTTGTCATGGTGCATCAGGCCGCGAGTCGGTTGCACGGCAATCGCCACATGGGTGCCCTTGGCCGCGAAGGTTTTCACCAGGCGGGCGAACTCGGGTTGCATGGCCGGCGGGATGCCGAACTCATTGACCAGGTCCACCGAGGAGCGGAACAGCCAGCGATCTTCGCCTGGGGTGATGAAGCTCATCAGCTTCATGCCGCGGCCCTGGTACTGGCCCGGATCGGTGACCGCCGAGCAGATCAGGCATTCGAGCCCGTCGCAATCAGCCTTTTCGGTGTCGGCGACACTGGGCAGGCTGGATAGGGCGAGGGTGGTGGCCAGTACGTATTGCAGTGTCTTCTTCATAGGCGCGCTTTAGGGTCGTGTTGGCCAGGCACCGGCCAGCGGCCGGGCGGTGTGTGCATCCTTCACTCAGCCGGGTCGATGGCGTTGGCTTGGCTGATGGCGCGATAGCCGCTGCCTTCGGGCAGCAGTACGTAGCTGTAGGAACGACCCTTCTTCAGGAACATCTCGTCGAAGCTGGCCACCTTCCGGTCACCCGCATAGGCGGCGAAGGCAATCTTGAATTCATTGACCATGCGCCCGCCGGTCTGCGCTTTGCCGATGGCGGCAACCACTTCGTGTTTGCCGTCTGCGGTTTTCAGGGCGGTTGGCGTGTCGGTGAGGTTGTAGAACGCCAGCTGGGCTTTCTTGGGCTCGTTGACGTAAATGTCCTTGAGCTCGGTGAGGCTGCCGTTGGCGTACAGCAAGGTACTGGCGCTGTTGGCCTGCAGATCCGTTTCGAGGCGCGCAGCGCCGACGCTCAGCAGCGTTTTGCCCGGTGGCGTGAAGCGGTAGGCGCCGAGTTGCTCCGGGCCGACTTTCTGGGCTGTTTTCTTGCTGCTCAGGCTGACGTCGACGACGCCGGGGCTGAGGTTGAGCACCCGCACGAAGGCAGAGTTCGCCGGGGCGACTGCGTCGTACAGATCCGCGTTGACTTCCTGGGCCTGCACGCCCTGCAGGGCTGGCCCGAGCAGGCCCAGCACCAGCAGCAGTCGTGAAACGATGGTCGGCATGGTATGTCCTCGACGTTAGAAGGGGTGGTGCTGGGCGGTTTGCCAGCTTTTGCTACCGTCGCGCTGGGCGAGAACGGTGCGCAATGGGAATTCCCAGATCACGGTCTGGATGTGTGGGTTGCTCAGCAGTTCGCTGCGGGTGAATTCGTCCATCGCCTGGAACGGCCCGCGTGCCTCGACGGCCATGCTCACCAGGTCGTTTTGCAGCGCCTCCTTGAGAAAGCCGACGAAGTTCCAGTCATCGATCTTGCTGTAGCTGGAGCCCACCAGCGCGAGCGATTGCTGCTGTTCACCGAACAGGCTGTCTTCATCGACGTTCTGCGCGTCGTTGGTGGTTTCGTAGAGCGCAATGGTGACGGGCTTGAACAGCTGAGGCGCCAGGTTCGGATCGAACTGGACGTAGTTGAGCAGGTCGCCCTTGACCACCTTCTCGCCAACCGGCCTGCTGACGTAGGGCTGTTCACCGCGCAGCTGCGGGTACTGCCTGACCAATTCCTGGGCTGCCAGCCGCGCGCCTGCCGGGCTCCAGTGGGTGTCCGTCCTGACGAACAGCTCGGCATCATCACGCTGGCGCCTGAAGGCCTTCTGCACCGCCGCCGTCGCGATCTGGCGTTGCCCGAGCTCTCTGACGAAGCGTGCGTACAGCTCCAATGCCCGTGGATCGACAGGCGAGCTGGCATGCTCCGCGTAGATGTCCAGCTTCATCGGAACCGGCAGCAACACCAGCTGTTTGCCGTGCTCCTGCAGCAGCTGGTGAACCTTGGCGATCCTCTCGAGTTGATTGTTCAGGTTGGCAGTCAGGTCATTGGGGACCAGGTATTCCTGATTGGTGTAGAGCCAGCCATCCTTGCCCAGCACCACGCCGGGCCGGCCTTCGCCAAACAGCCGATACTGGATGTCGGCCCACAGCCTGACCGAGGGATCGCGCAGGAAAATGTCCTTGTCGTAGCGCTGTTCGAACTTGCGCAGCAGCTTGCCGTCCATGAACAGCGAAAACGCATCGGTCTGTGACTTGCTGAAGCTGACGACGACCGGCAGCGAGTAAAGCAGCATGCCGGCAAGCATCAGGCAAAACAGGTAGCCGTTGAGTTTGTGGGCCGAACTCATCACCGGAAACATGACGTTCTCCTAGAACTGGAAGTAGAGAAACGGTGAGAAGGAGTTCGCGGTCAGGCTGCTCAGCGAGAGCAGGAATCCGCACCACAGCAACAGGCTCTGCATGCCGCCGACATGGCGCATGAAGTAGCCGGTCTTGTTGCCCGCATAAAAACGCACGTTGTTGATGCCGGCCAGCACCAGCCAGATGACGGCGAGCGCCACGAAGGCGATGGCCATCCGCGAGGCACCCAGGGTGTAGAGATCCAGCGAGCCGAACCCGTTGAAGCCGAACATGCCGGCATAGATATCCAGGCTGTGGGCCATGTTGCTGGTGAAGAACAGCGGCATGCTCACGCCGATCAACACGAAGGTGCGCATATTGCGCAGGAAGTTGTAGGGCGTGTTGAGCTTGGTGGCGATGCCCAGTTTGCGCTCGACCACCATGGCGACGCCGAAGAACAGGCCCCAGCACACGAAGGCGATACTCGCGCCATGCCAGACCCCCGACAGCAGCATGGTGTAGACCAGCGCCACCATCGGCCCGGCGATGCGTTTGCGCACCAGTGGCATGTAAACGTAGTCGCGCAGGAAGTGCGCGAGGGTTATGTGCCAGCGTTGCCAGAATTCGGTGACGCTTTGCGATACCCAGGGCTGGTTGAAGTTTTCGGCGAACCTGAAGCCCATCATCAGCGCCAGGCCGATGGCCATGTTGCTGTACCCGGCGAAATCGAAATACAGCTGCAGCGTGGAGATGAACAGGCCGAACCAGGCATCGGTGAATTGCAGCTCCGGCTCGCGGATGAACAGGCTGTTCATCGGCGCCAGGGAGTCGGCGATCAGCACTTTCATGATGAAGCCCAGCATGAAACGGCTGACCCCCAGGGAAAACAGCTCCATGGAGTGGGTGCGCTGCCGCAACTGTGGTGCCAGCAGGCTGTAACGCAGGATGGGGCCGGCTACCAGGTGCGGAAACAGCGCCACGAAGGCGGCGAAGTCGACCAGGTTGTTGGTGGGCTCGGCGTCCTTGCGGTAGATGTCGACGATGTAGCTGAGCGCGTGGAACACGTAGAACGAGATCCCCAGGGGCAGGATGATGTGCTCCAGGGTGAAGGTATTGATGCCCAGCGGTTGCAACGCCGCGGTGATCACATCGATACCGAAGTTGGCGTACTTGAAGTACCCCAGCGTCGACAGGTTGCCGATGATGCCCAGCCACAGCAGCCGGAAGGCACGCTGCTTGTTGCCCTGGTCGAGCTGGTTCTTGATGCGCAGCCCGAACCAGTAGTTCCAGTAGGTGATGGCGAAGAACAGCAGCAGGAAGTCCGGGCGCCACCAGGCATAGAACAGGTAGCTGCCCAGCACGATCACGCCTGAGCGCCAGCCAGGGCGCGCCAGGTAGTAGCAGATCAGGAAGATGGGCAGGAACAGGAACAGGAAGGTGTTTGATGAGAAAACCATGGTCCATGCACTCTCAGTAGCGAATCACGACGCCCAGCGTCAGCTGGTAGTCGTCGCCGCTTTGCACCGCATCACCCGCGCGCAGGTAGCTGGCGCTGACCAGGGTGTTGAGGTTCAGGTGTTTGCCTTGGTAGGCGATCGGGAACATCCGCCAGTAGTAGTTCACATCCACCACCTGGCCGATGGAGCGTCCGTTGTTGTTGCCCAGGGCGATCTGCTGGTTGCGGGCGCGGCGCTGGTCGCTGTCGATGCGAATGGGCAGCTCGCCATTCTCGTTGCGCAGGTACAGGTCGCTGACCTTGAAATCCAGTGAGGTGCGCGGTGTCGGCTGGGTTTCCAGCGCGAAGCCGTAGTACTGCAGGTTGCGCACGTTGACGTTGATGAACGAGCTGATCAGGCGCGAGCTGTAGCGTTCCGGATCGACGACGCGGTCAGACTGGATGCGGTTGAGGTAGAAGCCATCGTTGCCGTCGTCCGGTTTGTCGGTGATGCCGCCACGCAGCGCGAAGCGCGGCGTCCAGGGCAGATCCTGAAAGCGTTTGCCCACCTCGCCGAGCAGCGCCCAGCCGCGTGTGCCGTCGCTGCTCTGCAGGCCATTGCCATCGGTGCTGTCGATGTTGCCGCGCAGGGTCGCGAGCTCCAGGTGATAATCGCTGAGCGGCGCCAGGTCGAGGTTTTGCCCCTCGAAGAACAGGCCGGCGCGCAGGCCCGTGAAGTCCTGGCGATCATTGACGTTGCTATCGGAGTAGTCGTTTTCATACAGCATGCGTACGCCTGCGGTATGCCCCTGGGTCCAACGCCAGGCGTACTCGCCCATGGCGTAGACGATGTCCTCGTCGGTCTCGTCGAGGGTGTTGATATCGGTGTTGTAGTAATAGAACTTCTTGCCGGCGGCGAGGAAGCCGCTGCTGTTGGCGTCCTGATAGTTGAAGCGCACCGATTCGAAGGTGTCGTCCCACCAGATGCCGTAACGATCGGAGTAGCTCTGCCGGCCCACGGTCAGCGAGTAGCGCGGGTCATCGCCAAGCAGGTTGCGGCGCACGTAGAACTCGCGCAGCTCGGAGTAGAAATACTCGGGGCGTTCGCGCGCTTCACGGTTGCTGCTGTTGTCTTCCTGCAACCCGGTAGAGGTCTGGCTGGTGTTGTAGTTGACCCAGGCACGCCCGAACACCTGCCACTTGGCCCAGCGTTTTTCGGGGGAATACCAGGTGAACGAGGGCTCGTAGCGGTAGCTCTGGAAGACCTTGCGGCCGTTGCCGACGGTCGAGTCCTGCGGGCCGTAGCCGGTTTGCAGGGTCAGCTTCTGGAAAAACTCCGAGGTCACCACTGGTTCGGCGAAGGGCTGGACGGGCGCGGGCTGGTCTTCGGCCCAGGCGTGTGAGTGGAGCAGGGCGAGCGTCAGCGCACTCAAACCGTACAGCTTGATGGGGGTCATTGCGGCGCATCCTTGAGCAGAGTGGCGTGCATGAGTTGGGCCTTGTCGAGTTCGCTCGGGGTGAGCGTGCGCTGCAGTTCGAGCACCAGGCTGCGGGCGCGGCTGTCGCCGTAGTCGACGGCCACGCGTGCATAGGCATAGGCCTTGACCGGGTCGTAGCAGATCGCGCGGGCGCTGGCGTACACCGATGCCATGCGGTAATAGGCCGTGGACGAGCCACCGGCCGAGATGCGCTGGTAGATCGCCAGGGCTTTCTGCTGGTCGGGCTCGTCAAGGCCGCCGTGGCTGTACAGGTCGCCCTGCAGCAGCTCGGCATCGCGGTAGCGGCTGGCGGCAAGTTCCTCGATCAGCGCCTGGGCCTTGTAGGGATCGAGGGTGGTCCAACTGGTCACCAGGTACAGCGAGACACGCAGTGCCTTGGCCCGGCTCGGCTCGCTTTGCGCGACTCGGTCGATAAGCGCCGCCGTTTCTTCGGCGCTGTTCTCGGTCGGTGATGAGGTCATGAAATTGACCTTGGCGACCATGGCCGGCACCCAGCCACGATTGACCGCATTGTCGAGCCAGAGCAGCGCGTCGCCGCGCAGCGTCTTGGCTTCGTTTTCGATCTGCGTGCGCACCTGGTCGATCTGCTCGCGGCGCGCGCTGCGTTGCGCCTCGGGCAGGCGATCGAGCTCTGCCTGGCTGGGGGGCAGCGGATAGCGCAGGCCCACCGAACGTTCGGCGCTGATGCTGTCGAGCTGGGTGCCGATGCGATGAACCACCTCGACCGGCATGCGGTTGGCCTCGCTGATCCGGCTGCGGGCAAACGCGGCGAACAGCGGATCGCGTTGCTCACCGAGCAGCTGGTAGTAGCGATCGACCGCGCGCACGTCGGTCATGATCGCGCGCTCGTACCAGGTCTTGGCTTGGTCCGGCTGTTGTTGCCGCTCAGCCAGTACCGCGCGGTAGAAGTCGCTGCTGCACTGCACCAGGCAGGAGCGGTCGTACAGCGCGATCAGGCTGTGCACCTGGGCGACGGTGAACAGCGCCGGGTAGCTGACGAATACTTCCAGGCTGGTGTTGAGGCTGCGCACGTCACGGTCGTGGGGAAAACGCTGCAGGGCGTCGCGCATGTAGGGGGCAAGCTCGAGACGCAGGCGGGGGCTGCGATCCAGCAGGCGGGCAAGGGAGCCGAGGGCGGCAATATCGCCGCGGCCGTCATCGAACGCCGCCTGGTAGACCTGTGCGGCTTCGCGGGTTTTCGCCGGGTCGCTGGCGAGCACGTTGCCCAGCAGGTGCTGAGCCGAGCGATCACGCTCGGCCAGCACCCGCAGGTCGGCTTCTACCGGGGCAGCCGGATCCTTGAACAGTGCATAACGGATCTGCTCCAGGCTCTGCCCGGCGACTGCAGTTGCGCTGAAGCTGATGCCAAGCAGCGCGGTTCCGAGCAGAGTGGCGTAAGGCGGTAGCAGCTTCATGGCCGACCCTTAGAACTGCGCGATCATTGGCAGGCCGAGGAACAGATCCACGGATACCGGCTTCTGATAAGCATCGCGAGGCAGCTCGCGGTCTGGCTTGATGGTCAGTATCAGGGTTTGATTCTGCTCATCGACGCTGCTCGATACGACGCTGCCATTGATCGGCTCCTCGATGCCCAGCACCTGCATGCGTACCGAGTCGACGCGCGACATCTTGTCCAGTTGGTCGAAGGGAATCGTCGCCTTGACGAACAGCGACTCGTCGCGCGGCAACAGGTGCATCAGCGGCGCATATTTGTAGGCGTAGCCGTCGAGCTTCTGGCCGGGGAAGAACACCTCGCAATCGCAGGGGCTGGCGATCACGGTTTCGATCAGGGCACGCCCCATCAGCAATTGCAGGTCGGTCTGCGACAGGTTGGCCAGGGCCTGGATGTCGGATGGTGTGGTGAAGGTCGCCGCCAGTTGGCTGGAGACGCTGGCCACCGGCTCGCCAACCTTGACCTGGGCCTGGTCGGGCGCCAGCAGGTATTTCACGTAGCCGTTGTCGGGCATGGCCACCACGTAGGCATTGGCGCTGACGATGGCCTGGGCCGCTTGCACGCGGAAGAACAGCAGGTAGCTCTTGTAGGCGATCAGCCCCACTGCCGCCAGGCCGAGGGCCAGGAACAGCAGGGTGCCGAGCACCGCCTTGAAGCGATCGCCGGCGCTGCGCGAGCTGCTGTGCTTCTGCTTGCGCTCCTTGATGTAGTTCTCGCGCTGCATCACGTTGAACAGGCCGTTGATGTCGGCAATTTCGCCGGACATGTAGGCGCTGATGATGTAGCGCAGGATGTCGCGCTTCTGGCGATCGAGCTCGATGAACTCGGCGCCCACTTCATGGCCGCGTTGCGACACGATCTTCAACTTGGCATCGATGTTCAGGTCGATCTTGTTCAGCTTGAGCTTGATCGAGGCATTGAACAGGCTGCCCAGGGTCAGTGGCTGGTCATAGATGAGCCCCAGGCCGCCCAGAGAGATATCCTGGATTTCACATTCCAGCTGTTTGAGGCCATTGCCATCGAGCAGCACTCTGGCCGGGATCTTGGTGCGCACGTACTGACGCTCATCGATGGCTTCGTGTACGACATTGGCGGGTGAGACTGAGGAGTTCATGGCAGTCGCCTACTTAAGGTTGCGTGAAATCGAGCAGAACCGAAATGGCCCCGAAGAAGATGGCGAGCGAAGACAGCAGCATCGCTTTCGAGGTCCAGCGGTTGAGGGCTGCATCAAAGTTGACGCTGCCGTTGCTGAGGGTGGTTTTCTGGCGGGTCCAGCTCTGCAGGTCCATGTGGAACATGGTGTAAACCTTCATGATCGAGCCCATGATCTGGTTGTAATAAAGAACGAACGGATAAATCGGCGACACCGGGTGCTTGGCGAAGGTGAACAGCAGCGTCACCAGCGTGCGCGACAGCAGTACCCAGAACAGATAGAGCAGCAGGTACTGGATGCCGAACAGCAGGCCGGCGACCACCGATGCGGACAGGCCCATCAGGCAGGTCCACATGGACACGCGCTGGTCGTACAGCACGTACATGGTGAACAGCCCGAGCCGATCCAGGCCCAGTAGCGTGGTGGCGCGGAAGTTCTGGCGCAGCGAGTTGCCATACCAGCGATACATCAGCTGGCGGGTCGCGCGCAGGAAGCTGTTGTCTGGTGGATGCTCGACCGTGAGGGTGTGGCTGTCGGGTACGTAGAAGGTGTCCCAGCCGGCGCGCATCAGGCTGAACCAGGACGACTTGTCATCGCCGGTCAGGAACTGGAAGCGCCCCAGGCGCCAGTGATCGAGGAAGTCGGCTTCGACGTCCTTGATGAACTCCGGGTTGGTCATCACGCTGGCGCGGAAGAACGACAGGCGCCCGGTCAGGGTCAGCACGCGCCGGGACAGCGCCATCGAGCACATGTTGATATGGCGCTGCACGAAACGCATGGTGTGCCACTGCTTCATCAGCGTGCTGCCTTCCACCTCGCAGAACTCGTTGGTGGTGATGCCGCCGACGCTCGGCAGGTAGGCGAACAGGCTCACCGCCCGCTCGACGCAGCCGGGCAACATCATGGTGTCGCCATCGACCACGCCGACCACGGCGTTTTCCAGGGGCATCTGCCGCGACAGCGAGCGGAACGCATGGGCCAGGCCGTCGCGTTTGCCGGTACCGCGGGCACGGACGATGATCAGCTTGATGTCATCACGGCCGTGGATTTCCTGGCGCATGATGTCCTTGATGAAGTTCTCGTCACCCTTCTCGACGATCGACGCGATGATCGTGCAGGGCACGGGCAGGCGTTGCACTTCCTGGAGAACCGACTGATACACCTTGAAGGTGGTGTGGGTCGGAATGCGGAAGCTGGTCACGATCATGAACATGTGATCGGGCAGCGCCGCCGGCCCCATCCGCTCCACGGCCTTGCGCATTCTGGGAAAGCGCCAGTGCAGGAAGTACATGCCCCGCAGGTAATGGGTGATCGCGTTGCCGTAGCGCCACATGCCAAGCGCGCCGATGATGAAGATGAACTTCTGGTGCGCCGGGTCGAGGTACTCCGGCGCGACCAGCTCGGAAGCCAGGGCTATGAGGGCGAACAGGCACGCCCAGCCACAGAGCTTGCCGAAAATCGCCGATGTCCCGATCCAATCCACAGCACTGGAAAGATACCTGCGCATGTTGTGTATTCCCTTTATTGAAACCGCTCTCTACCGCCATGCGGCGTTCAGCCGATGGTTTGGATGTGGGTGTTATCAGCTGAGCGTGGTGTCCGTGCGCCCGTACACGTCGTCGAAACGCTCGATATCGTCCTCGCCCAGATAGCTGCCCGACTGCACCTCGATGATCTCCAGAGGAATCTTCCCGGGGTTGGCGAGGCGGTGTACCGAGGCGATGGGGATATAGGTGGACTGGTTTTCCGAGAGCAGGAAGGTCTTGTCGTCACAGGTGACTTTCGCGGTGCCGGTGACCACGATCCAGTGCTCGGCGCGGTGGTGATGCTTTTGCAGCGACAGGCTCGCGCCCGGCTTGACCATGATGCGCTTGACCTGGAAACGGTGGCCGTTGTCGATGGAGTCGTAGCTGCCCCAGGGCCGATAGACCTCGCAGTGGTTCTCCGCTTCGGGCCTGCCCTGGGCCGACAAGGCGTTGACCAGGTGCTTGACGTCCTGCACGCGGTCCTTGTGGGCGACCATCACCGCATCCTTGGTTTCCACCACCACCACGTCGTCCAGGCCGACCAGGGTGACCAGCTTGTGTTCGCTGCGCACCAGGCAGTTGTGGCTGTCGTGCACCAGGACGTCGCCGGTATGGCTATTGCCGTTGGCGTCCTTGGCCTGCACATCCCAGATCGCCGACCAGGAGCCCAGGTCATTCCAGCCTGCCGACAGGGGGACGACGCAGGTGCGCTGGGCTTTTTCCATCACCGCGTAGTCGATGGAGTTGTCCGGGCAGCACGCGAATGCCTTGGGGTCGATACGGATGAACTGCAGGTCGACTTCACTCTGGCTGAGGGCCAGCTGGCAGGTGTCGTAGATATCCGGGTCGTGACGCTTCAGCTCTTCCAGGTAGCGGCTGCAACGGAACAGGAACATGCCGCTGTTCCAGAAGTAATCACCGCTGGCGACGAATTCGTTCGCCGTGGCCAGGTCAGGCTTTTCAACGAAGCGCTCGACATCCAGCACGCCTGCAGGAAGCTGTTTGCTGCCAGCGCCGGCCTTGATGTAGCCGAAACCGGTTTCCGGGCGTTCGGCGGGTACCCCGAAGAGCACCAGCTCACCCCGTTCGGCGGCCTCACGGGCTACGCCCAGGGCGTGATGGAAGGTGCCCAGGTCGTCGATGACATGATCGGCCGGCAGCACCAGCAACAGTTCATCGCGACCCTCGGCGAGCAGATGCATGGCCGCGATCGCCACGGCGGGCGCCGTGTTGCGGCCAAACGGCTCGAGCAGGATCGTCTGCGCACTGCAATCGATGGCCGCCAGTTGCTCGCTGACGATGAAGCGATGGGTTTCGTTGCAAACGATCATCGGCTTGCCGATGCCTTCATGGGCAAGGCGCTGAAGGGTTTGCTGGAACATGGTTGCGCTGCCGGTCAGGGCCAGGAACTGCTTGGGGTAGAGCTTGCGAGACAGCGGCCAGAGCCGTGAGCCGCTACCGCCGGACAAAATCAGGGGAATCATGGGGGGCATTTCCTCGCAGCGATTGCAGCTGTCAACGATGAAGTCGGCGGGCGCTCTAGAACGAGCGCCCGCGCTCGGCTGCTTACCAGCAGATGCCTTCTCTGGTGGCGGTGCTCGTGTGCGCCATGAAGCCGAACAGGTCGATGAACAGCTTGTCGTCGCCCGCGTTGTTCATCGCCTCGGCAAAGCGCTTGTCACCGTTGCCGATGATCAGCACATCGGATTCGCCGACCACCTCATCGAGCTCCTGGCAGAGCAGCGAGGAAACATGGGGGATCTTCGACTCGATGTATTCCTTGTTGGTCCCAAACACCCTGGCGTATTCGACGTTGCTGTCGAAGATGCGCAGGTCATAGCCTTTGCCGATCAGCATCTCCGCCAGCTCAACCAGGGGGCTTTCGCGCAGGTCGTCGGTGCCGGCCTTGAAGCTCAGGCCGAGCAGGCCGACTTTGCGTTTGCCGTGGTGGGAGATCATGTCGTAGGCGCGTTTCACCTGAACGCGGTTGCTCGGCATGATGGCTGCCAGGAGCGGGTGTTCAACGTCCATCTGGCCGGCACGGTAGGTCAGCGCGCGCACGTCCTTGGGCAGGCAGGAGCCGCCAAAGGCGAACCCCGGGCGCAGGTAGTAGCGCGACAGGTTGAGTTTGTGGTCCTGGCAAACGACGTCCATGACTTCGCGGCCATCGACGCCGCACGCTTTGGCGATGTTGCCGATTTCATTGGCGAAACTGACTTTGGTGGCGTGCCAGACGTTGCAGGTGTACTTGATCATCTCGGCGACTTCGATCGACTTGCGGATAATCGGTGCATCCAGTTCGCTGTAGAGCGCCTGCAGCAACTCGCCGGATTGTTCATCCAGCTCGCCGATGACCGTCATGGCCGGAAAGTCGTAATCCTTGATCGCGGTACTTTCGCGCAAGAACTCCGGGTTGGTGGCCACACCGAAATCGACACCGGCTTTTTTGCCGGATGCCGCCTCGAGCAACGGAATCACCACGTTCTTTACCGTGCCTGGTAACACCGTGCTGCGAATGACCACGGTATGGCGATCCGCTTTGTCGCGCAGCGCTACACCTATCTGCATGCACACCGATTCCATGTAGGCGAGATCGAGATCACCGTTGCGCTTGCTCGGCGTGCCCACCGCGATGAACGAGAGCTCGCTGTCCGCTACCGCTTCACTGACGTTGGTGGTGCCTCTCAGCAGGCCGCTGCTCACGCCCCTGTCCAGAAGCGCAGCCAGGCCAGGCTCGACGATCGGTGATTTGCCCTGGTTGATCATGTCGATCTTGTCTTGCGATACGTCGACGCCGATCACCTGGTGACCGCGTGCCGATAGACAACCGGCGCATACCGCCCCTACATAGCCCAGACCAAAAATGCTGATTCTCATAGTTGTTTCCCTGATAACTCTTGATAGGCGTAGCGGTTGTTTTAGGCAAAGCCACAGACTATCGCTGCGCTAATTAAGCGCATGGCGAGGGCTGGTTAGTTTGCAAATTAATGGTCTGGGGTTGAGCTGGCGGCGATCTTAGGAGAGATTTTTTTTTGCTTCAAGAGAAAGTTTTGGCAAAGTGCCACTTAACTTTCGTTATTTTTTTTATTGATATAAATCAATGGCTTATAAATGCCATAGTTGTGGCGTCAAAAAACCGATTGCCTGTTATTGGTTTTTTATTATTTCCGTCTTTTTGCTGTTTTTGAGATTTAAAGCCTGTTTTTCCTAACTTTATTTAAGTGCCTCTTAATTTTCTGTTATCCACTTCGGGCAGGCGGCGCCCCGGCGCTCTGGGCGTTTTCCATTGTTTATGGGCATGGCTTTTTTATGCCCCGCGTCCTAGACGGCGTTGCCTAGGCGTAGAGCGCCAACGGAACGGTCCGTTTTTTTCTGGCGCCAGATTTACGCTGTTTTAATGGCGTATTTCAGATTGGCGCGCCTGCGCAACGGCGAGGGCGAAATCACTGCGTTGGCGTTATGGCTTGTTTTCCACGCCGGAGTGCCTCTGGCAGCCATTGCGGTGCAGTTGGCTGGGCGACCAGGCTGCAACCCGTCCGTTGAGGGGGGGGCTGCACGATAAGCGGTCGCGTCCGCCTGGCTGGCGAATGCAACTGCTCATGGGATTGCCGCGCACGCCGTCAGGCCGCTTCGCCACGCCGGCGATGGTTGGTCGGCAATCAGGCGTTGGCGATGAGCGGCGTGCGGATAACGGAGGAGGGGCCCGTGAGTCCGCCCGGTGGCGGTGCGGGCCAATGAAGAGCGGGCGAGGCACGGTCTGGCGCAGGCGGCCTGTCGGCAGGCGTCAAGGCCCTACTTGGGCCGCCAGGCACAGTAGCCGGGGCGCGGGCCGATCTTCGGGTGGTTGCGGCAGGTATCCGGGCGGCGCTCATAGATGGTGCACAGGCGGGTCTTGCGATCCAGGTAATAGCAGTCGTTGTTGCTCATGCGCGTCAGGGTGAAGATCCCGGACTTCTGGTTGAAGCGCTCGACCAAGCCATCCTTCTGCAGGCGCCTGGCGATGTTTCTGGGCGGCTCGCCGCGCTCGAATTCATCGACCACGCCAATGCGGATCAGGTCGTTGAGGCGCACCTCGACCGGCAACTGACAGCAGCTGGAAATGCAGCTGTGGCACATATCGGCGGTGTAGCGCGCCCAGGTATCGAGGCGGTCTATTTCCGCGGCGGCGATCAGGTTGCTTTTCATCTCGGAGGGTTTCGCGTGGTGGGCGGCGCGCGATCATAGCGATCTTGCGAGAATTGTGAACGGCTATCCGCCGGCTGGCGTTGCGCTGTACGCGCAGCGGCGGCGATGAAGCAATAAAAACCTGCTGAAAATGTGATGAATTGCAGTATCGTAGCGGCGAAAATTGTTGCCCTGCCTGTCTGCACGCCTCCAGTGGCTCGCGGCTCGGTTGACGCTAGGCCGCCAGGCGCCCAGCCCTGGCCTCTTTCCTGAGCCTGTTGCAATGGATGCATCCGCCTTGTTTGCCTCTCCCTCGCGTTGCCTCGCAACGTGCCTGGCCGTATCTCGCCTGCGGGCGGGCAGGGTGGCAGCGTGAACGCGTGCCTGGTCAACGCCTGGCAGCTGGATTTCGCCGTGCTGCTGACCGTGGTGGTTTGCGTGGGCGGCGTGGTGCTGGCCCGCTGGGTGATCAACCAGCGCGATTTTCCGGGGCGCGACACCTTCATCCTGATGCACCTGGCGAGCATGTGGTGGATGGCCATGGCCGGCCTCGAGGTCGCCTCCGTGGCGCCGGCGTGCAAGATGCTCTGGGCCACCATGGCGTGGCCGGGCATCATCAGCGTGCCGACCTTCTGGGCGGTGTTCCTCTGGCAGTACGTGAGCAGCGTGCGCAAGCCGCTGGGCAGGCGCTCGATGCTGGGCATGATCCTCATGCCGCTGCTGATCTGGCTGGTGGTGCTGAGCAACCCGTGGCACGGCCTGTTCTATGGCGCGGCCACCGGGCCGGTGTCCGCCGAGCCGGGGGCGCCGGTCTACTACGATCACGGGCCGCTGTTCTACGCCACGGCGGTGTACGTGTACCTGTTCATGACCTTCAGCCTCGGTGTGGTGCTGCGCGCTGCCTTGATCAGCCATGGCGTGCACCGGCGCCATTACCTGGCATTCGTGCTGGTCACCGCGGTGCCCTGGTCGGCCAACATCGCCTACGTGGGCTTTGGCTACGTGGTGTTTGGCGTCGACCCGACGCCGTTCAGTTTCGTGTTTACCCTGGCGGCGTTTTCCTGGCTGATCCTCGGCGTGCGGCTGTTCGACCTGGTTCCGGTCGCCCGCCATTTGCTGCTCGATTCGCTGCCCGACCCGGTCATGGTGGTCGACACCCAGTGGCGGGTGATCGAGGCCAACCAGGCGGCCCTCAAGCTGGGCGAGCTCGCTGCTGACTGGCAGGGGCGCCGGCTCAAGGACTGGCCGGGCTTCGGCAGCGACCTGCAGGCGCAACTGGTCGAGCAGGGCGAATTGCGCGAACCGCTGCTGATCCACAGCGACGCCGGCCACTACTTCGAAGTGCGCATGCGGCCCATCGAGCGGCTGACCCGCCACGGCATCCTGGTGCTGGGCCAACTGCTGTACCTGCGTGACGTCACCCAGCGGCAGATGGCCAAGCTCAAGCTTGCCGACGCGCTGGCACTCAGCGAGGAGCGCTTGCGGACCATCACCAGCCTGCACGAGCAGCTGCGCGAGCAGGCCCTCTGCGACCCGTTGACCGGGCTCTACAACCGCCGCTACCTGGACGAGCTGTTCGGCCGCGAGCTGGCCCGGGCCCGCCGCGAGAACGCGCCGCTGGCGCTGGCGCTGATCGATCTGGATCACTTCAAGCGGCTCAACGATCAGCATGGCCACCTCGATGGTGATGACGTGCTCAGGAGCGTGGCGCAGCACCTGCTGGTGAACTTGCGCAGTTCCGATACGGTCTTTCGTATCGGCGGCGAGGAGTTCCTGCTGATTCTCCCCGGTACCGATGCCCGTGAAGCGCGCGAACGCCTCGAGGCCATCTGCCAGGGGCTGGCGCAAAAACCGCTCAAGACCCGCAGTGGCCAGCGCCACGTGACCCTCTCGGCCGGCCTGGCGCTATGGCCCGAACAGGGCACGGCGCTCGACGATCTGCTGCAGGCTGCCGATGCCGCCTTGTACGAAGCCAAACGTCGCGGACGTAACCGCGTGTGCAGCCTGCTGCCGCGCGTTACCCCACAGGCGGCTGAGGCACCCGTTCCTGGAAAGGGTTAAACTCCTTTCGATTACCTTCCTTCCCGGAGTCCTTCATGTCCCGCGTTACCCTGAGCCGTTACCTCATCGAGCAGACCCGTAGTCAAAACACCCCGGCCGATCTGCGCTTCCTGATCGAAGTGGTGGCGCGTGCATGCAAGGAAATCAGCCATGCCGTTTCCAAGGGCGCCCTGGGCGGCGTGCTGGGCAGCATGGGCACCGAGAACGTGCAGGGCGAAGTGCAGAAGAAGCTCGACGTGATCTCCAACGACATCCTGCTCGAGGCCAACGAGTGGGGCGGCCACCTGGCCGGCATGGCCTCCGAGGAAATGGACAACGCCTACCAGATCCCCGGCAAGTACCCCAAGGGTGCCTACCTGCTGGTATTCGACCCGCTGGATGGTTCGTCGAACATCGACGTCAACGTCTCGGTCGGCACCATCTTCTCGGTGCTGCGCTGCCCCAGCGAGTACCTGAGCCAGAACGAAAGCCTCAATGAGCAGGCCTTCCAGCAGCCAGGCACCCAGCAGGTCGCGGCCGGCTACGCCATCTACGGCCCGCAGACCATGCTGATCCTGACCCTGGGCAACGGCGTGATGGGCTTCACCCTGGACCGTGAGCTGGGCAGCTTCGTGCTCACCCACGACAACATCAGCGTGCCGGAAAGCACCGCCGAATTTGCCATCAACATGTCCAACCAGCGCCACTGGGAAGCCCCGGTCAAGCGTTACGTCGACGAGCTGCTGGCCGGCAAGGAAGGCCCGCTGGGCAAGAACTACAACATGCGCTGGATCGCCTCGATGGTCGCCGACGTGCACCGCATCCTGACCCGCGGCGGCCTGTTCATGTACCCGCGTGACAACCGCGAGCCGGACAAGGCTGGCAAGCTGCGCCTGATGTACGAAGCCAACCCGATGTCGTTCATCATCGAGCAGGCCGGTGGTGCCGCCACCGATGGCGTGCAGCGCATTCTGGATATCCAGCCGACTTCGCTGCACCAGCGCGTGCCGGTGTTCCTGGGCTCCAAGGAAGAAGTCGAACGCGTCACCGGTTACCACAAGGGCTGATCGATGGCCCCCTGGCAGCCCCTGCTCGACTGGTGGTTCGGCCCTTCGGGGGCGGCCGAGCAGCGTGCTGCCGAAAAGCACAGGCTGTGGTTCGGCAAGCGCGACGAACAGGATGCCGAAGCCCTTGCGCGCTTTGGCACCCTGGTCGAACAGGCGCTGGCTGGCGAACTGCAGGAGTGGTCGGCCGACCCGCGCGGCTGGCTGGCCAACGTGCTGTTGCTCGACCAGCTGCCACGCATGATCCACCGCGACACGCCGCTGGCCTTCGCTGGCGATGCCCAGGCCCGCGCCCTGGCCGAGGAGGGCATCAGGTTAGGCTGGGATCGTCAGTTGTCCCCGCTGCAGCGGGTGTTCATCTATCTGGTGCTCGAGCACGCCGAGAACCCCCTTCAGCAGGCCCGCGCCGTGCAGCTGTTCGCGGAACTCGCCGAAGCTGCCGGCGATGCCGAGCGCCAACTGTTCGCCGGCTTTCTCGACTACGCTCAGCGGCATCAGCAGGTTATCGAGCGCTTCGGACGGTTCCCCCATCGCAACGAGATTCTCGGGCGCGCCAGCCGCGCGGACGAGTTGCGCTTTCTCGCGGAACCGGGCTCACGCTTCTGACGTCGAACCGGCATCTGGCCCCCACTGCACTACGGAGATATCCCATGCGCCTGCGCTCTCTCGCGCTACTGGCAGGTTGTGTCCTTCTGGCCGCCTGCGGCAAGGTCAACCAGGAAAACTATGCCAAGCTCTATTCGGGCATGAACAAGGCCGAGGTCGAGGATCTGCTCGGCAAGCCAAGCGAATGCTCCGGCGCGCTGGGCATGTCCAGCTGCACCTGGGGCGATCAGGTGAGTTTCATCAGCGTCCAGTACGCCGGTGACAAGGTGATCATGTTTTCTGCAAAAGGATTGAAGTGATGAACAAACGTACCCTGGCGCTGATGGCCCTGGGCGCCTTGCTGCTGGTTGGCTGCGCCAATTCGGGCACCGGCGTGGCGCCACCGAAGACCGTCGAATCGGTTGACCTCGAGCGCTACCAGGGCACCTGGTACGAAGTGGCGCGCCTGCCGATGTTCTTCCAGCGCAACTGCGTGGAGTCCGAGGCGCATTACCGTCTGCAGGATGACGGCAGCGTGGCCGTGACCAACCGTTGCCGCGAGGCCGACGGCCAGTGGAGTCAGGTCGAGGGGCGCGCCGTACCGCAGGTCGAAGGCAAGACCGACAAGCTGTGGGTGACCTTCGACAACTGGTTCAGCCGCCTGCTGCCCGGCGTAAGCAAGGGCGAGTACTGGGTGCTGGATCTGGACGACGACTACCAGACCGCCCTGGTCGGCCATCCGAACCGCAAGTACCTGTGGCTGTTGTCGCGTACCCCGACGATCTCCAATGAAGTACGCGACGAACTGCTGTCCGTGGCCCGCGCCCAGGGTTATGACACCAGTGAGCTGATCTGGCGCGACGGTGCCAAGCCGGCGCAGTGATCGCTCGCTATGGCTAGCGCTGCCTAGCCAAGCGACATGGGTTGTACGCAGAGGGTGGGGGGCGGCGGCGGGTATCGAGAGACTCCCTCACACCGTTTACGCCTCCACCCACCCCAGGTTTCAACCGCTTCCTTGACGGTAGGCTGCGTCACCCATCATTGGCGTTCCGGTCAGTGCCGCGACCAGGTTCTATTCCCAGTCCAGCCGCGCCAGCTTCCATTCGCCGCCGTCCTGCCACCACTCCAGCTTCACGGCGTAATGCCGGGCGCTGTCGGGGATCAGCCCTTCGGCGCCGGTGAGCGCCACCTGGGCGTCGGTATAGCCCTTGTCGCGGTAGGTCACATCCACGCGGCTGCTCTTGCCCAGGGCCAGTACCTTGACGTTGTTGTGGCGCAGGAACAGCAGCGTCATGGTGCGCTTGGCCCAGTCGCGATCATTGGCCTGCTGGGCGCGAAACTCCTTGTGCAGCTGGTCGAGCACCGCTGCGGTCTTCTTCGCTTCGAGGTTGTCCTGCAGCTGCTGCACCGCGGCTTCCAGCCTGGCCTGGGGGTCGTCCTTGGCGCCGCAGCCGCCCAGCAGTAAACCGAGCAGCAGCAGTGGTGTTGCTAATTTCCGTATCGACATGCCGAATTCCCTTTTCATGGTTATGATGCCCGAACGAGTGCAATAGCCCCGACCAACGTCCGGGCGGCCCGAGCCTACCTCAAATCTTCCTCAGGAGCGCACCATGCAGACGCTGTATCCGGAGATCAAGCCGTACGCCCGCCACGAGTTGGCGGTAGACGCCCCGCACGTCCTTTATGTGGACGAGAGCGGCTCAGCGGATGGTCTGCCGGTGCTGTTCGTGCATGGTGGCCCCGGCGCGGGCTGTGACGCGGCAAGCCGCCGCTACTTCGACCCGAACCTGTACCGCATCGTCACCTTCGACCAGCGCGGCTGCGGCCGCTCCACGCCCCACGCCAGCCTGGAGAACAACACCACCTGGGATCTGGTCGCCGACATGGAGCGCATTCGTGAGCACCTGGGCATCGACAAGTGGGTGCTGTTCGGCGGCTCCTGGGGCTCCACGCTGTCGCTGGCCTATGCCCAGGCCCACCCGGATCGCGTGCAGGCGCTGATCCTGCGCGGCATCTTCCTGTGCCGGCCGCAGGAATTCAAATGGTTCTACCAGGAGGGTGCCAGCCGGCTGTTCCCGGATTACTGGCAGGATTACCTGGCACCGATTCCGGCCGAAGAGCAGGGCGACCTCATGCAGGCGTTCTACAAGCGCCTGACCGGTGCCGACCAGATTGCCCAGATGCATGCCGCCAAGGCCTGGTCGTGCTGGGAAGGGCGCACCGCCACGCTGCGGCCCAACCCCCAGGTGGTCGAGCGCTTCGCCGAGAGCCTGCGGGCGCTGTCGATCGCCCGTATCGAGTGCCATTACTTCGTCAACAACGCCTTCCTGGAGCCGAATCAGCTGCTGCGTGACATGCCGAAGATCGCCCACCTGCCGGGCATCATCGTGCATGGCCGCTACGACGCGATCTGCCCGCTGGACAACGCCTGGGCGCTGCACCAGGCATGGCCGAACAGCGAGCTGCAGATCATCCGCGAGGCCGGCCATTCGGCGGCCGAGCCAGGCATCGCCGATGCACTGGTGCGCGCCGCCGACGAAATCGCCCACCGCCTGCTCGACCTGGCGCCGGACGAAGCATGAAGGCACTGCTGCAGCGCGTTTCCAGCGCCCGTGTGGATGTCGCCGGGGAAACCGTCGGCGCCATCGACCAGGGCCTGTTGGTGCTGGTTGGTGTCGAGCCCCAGGACAATGAGGCCAGCTGCGCCAAGTTGCTGCACAAGCTGCTCAACTACCGGGTGTTCAGCGACGCGGCAGGCAAGATGAACCTGTCGCTCAAGGATGTCGGTGGCGGTCTGTTGCTGGTCTCGCAATTCACCCTGGCCGCCGATACCCGCAGCGGCCTGCGCCCCGGTTTTTCTACCGCCGCGCCACCCGCCCTGGGTGAGGCACTGTTCGATCATCTTCTCGAACAGGCTCGCGCGCAGCATCCTCAGGTCGCCAGCGGGCGCTTCGGCGCCGACATGCAGGTGCACCTGGTCAACGACGGGCCGGTGACCTTTCTGCTGGAAACCTGATCGGCGCACTCGCTGGCCTGCTTCTTGCCTCCTGAGTGGCGGCCGCATGCTGCTGTTTGTCGCTGATCTGGCGCGTATCTCTCGCCATCGACGGCGATCACGGTTAGCATGCCGCGCCGCCTTATCGAAGGGCCTGCCGCTCGCACCGCACTGGTGCATGACCCTGAGCCGGCCCCCATAATCGTTTGCCTTCAGGAGCAAGAATGAAAAAGCTTGTCGCCTCACTGCTGTTATCCGTCTGCGCCTTCGCCAGCATCGCCCAGGCTGGCGTCATCGACGACGCGGTCAAGCGCGGTACCCTGCGCGTGGGTATGGACCCGACCTACATGCCGTTCGAGATGACCAACAAGCGCGGCGAGATCATCGGCTTCGAAGTCGACCTGCTCAAGGCGATGACCAAGGCCATGGGCGTCAAGCTGGAGCTGGTATCCACCTCCTATGACGGCATCATCCCGGCCCTGCTGACCGACAAGTTCGACATGATCGGCTCCGGCATGACCCTGACCCAGGAGCGCAACCTGCGCATCAACTTCTCCGAGCCCTTCATCGTGGTCGGCCAGACCCTGCTGATCCGCAAGGAGCTGGCTGACAAGGTCAAGAGCTACAAGGACCTGAACAGCGCCGACTACCGCATCACCTCGAAGATCGGCACCACCGGCGAGATGGTCGCCAAGAAGCTGATCGCCCAGGCCAAGTACAGCGGCTTCGACAACGAGCAGGAAGCGCTGATGGACGTGGTCAACGGCAAGGCCGACGCCTTCATCTACGACGCCCCGTACAACGTCGTGGCGGTGAACAAGGCCGGTGCCGGCAAGCTGGTATTCCTCGACCAGCCGTTCACCTTCGAGCCCCTGGCCTTCGGCCTGAAGAAGGGCGACTACGACAGCCTCAACTGGATCAACAACTGGCTGCACCAGATCCGCGAAGACGGCACCTACGATCGGATCCACGCCAAGTGGTTCAAGAGCACTAACTGGCTGAAAGACATGGAGTAAGCGGAACCTGCCCACGATCTGCTGCGCGTCGGTCCTGCTGCGTTGAAAACAGGCTCGCGAGCTCGTGAAACAGGTTCCCGGCTTCATCTGGCTACACCCGGCGCGCGGCTAGTCCGCGCGCTGTCATGTTGGCAACTCAACGGGTAGACATTCACCGTGGCTAAACAGAA
>Ga0207790_1000127_pt1 | contig 30159 bp, 31 predicted proteins | sample HigsolmetaGSP14D_FD_184842 | JGI IMG/M metagenome (GOLD analysis project Ga0207790, IMG submission 184842) | High solid enriched microbial communities from the Joint BioEnergy Institute, USA - SP1-4-D (SPAdes) | ecosystem: Engineered > Bioreactor > SSF (Solid state fermentation) > Aerobic >...
GACATCCGGCTTGCTGTCGGCGAGCTGGATGGCGATTTCGAGCACATCAACCCATTTCAGGCTCATGTCGTGGCTTCCTGATCAGTGCGGCGCTTCGGCAGCGTGATTGAGCGAATACTTGGGTATCTCGACGGTGAGGTCCTGCTCGCCGACTATGGCCTGACAGGCCAGGCGCGATTGCGCTTCCAGCCCCCAGGCCTTGTCCAGGTAATCCTCTTCGAGCTCGTCCGCCTCGTTCAGCGAATCGAAACCCTTGCGCACGATGCAATGGCAGGTGGTACAGGCACACACGCCGCCACAGGCGCTTTCCATCTCGATATGGTGCTCGTGGGCCAGCTCCAGAATCGAGGTACCGGAGGGTGCCTCGACCACCAGCCCTTCAGGGCAGAATTTCTCGTGGGGCAGAAAAGTTACCACGGGCATCGGTTATTCCTCGATCTCATTCAGGCTGCGCCCGGCCAGCGCGGCTTTAACCGTCGAATCCATGCGCCGGGCGGCAAAGGCATCGGTCACCTGCGACAGACGCTTGGTCTGCTGCTCGATGGCCAGGCCATCGGTGCCGGTCAACAAATCACGTAATTCCTGCATCTGCAGCTCGATGACCATGCGCTCTTCGGCGTCCAGCAAACGGTCGCCATCGACCTGCAGCGCACCGTCGACCGCCTCGAGCAGGCGCTGGGCATCGACCTGCTGCTCGCGCAACACGCGCGCTGCCTTGTCGCCACCGGCATGCTGGAAGGAGTCCTGCAGCATGCGCGCCACCTCGCCGTCGGTGAGGCCATAGGAGGGCTTGACCTGGATACTGGCTTCGACGCCCGAGGCGAGCTCGCGGGCACTGACGCTGAGCAGGCCGTCAGCGTCCACCTGGAAGGTCACGCGGATCTTCGCGGCACCGGCCACCATCGGCGGGATGCCGCGCAGCTCGAAGCGCGCCAGGGAGCGACAGTCGCTGATCAGCTCGCGCTCGCCCTGCAGCACGTGAATCATCATGGCGCTCTGGCCATCTTTATAGGTGGTGAATTCCTGGGCGCGCGCCACCGGAATGGTGGTGTTGCGCGGAATCACCTTTTCCATCAACCCGCCCATGGTTTCCAGCCCCAGGGACAGCGGGATGACGTCCAGCAAGAGCAATTCTTCGCCGTCGGCGCGGCGGTTGCCGGCCAGGGCATCGGCCTGGATCGCCGCACCGATGGCGACCACCTGATCCGGGTCGATATCGGTCAATGGCTGGCGACCGAACAGCTCGCCGACCGCCTCGCGCACGCGCGGCACCCGGGTCGAACCACCGACCATGACCACTGCACCAACGTCCTCGACCTCGATACCGGCGTCGCGCACCGCGCGGCGGCAGGCTTTCAGGCTGCGCGCCACCATGGGTTCGATCAGCGCCTGGAACGCGGCACGGGACAACACACCCTGCCACTGCTCATGCACGACTTCGACGCTGTCAGCAGCGGTCAGCGCTTCCTTGGCGGAACAGGCCGTCTGCAACAGGCTGCGCTGGGCGCCGGGCTCGATATCGGCAGACAGACCCGCCTGCTCGACGATCCAGCCGGCGATGGCATGGTCGAAGTCGTCGCCACCCAGGGCGCTGTCGCCGCCAGTGGCCAGCACTTCGAACACGCCACCGGTCAGGCGCAGGATGGAAATATCGAAGGTACCGCCGCCCAGGTCATAGATCGCCACCACGCCTTCGGCCTTCTGGTCGAGACCATAGGCCACTGCAGCGGCAGTCGGCTCGTTGAGCAGGCGCAGCACGTTCAGGCCGGCCAGGCGCGCGGCGTCCTTGGTGGCCTGGCGCTGGGAGTCGTCGAAATAAGCCGGCACGGTGATGACCGCACCGACCAGTTCGCCACCCAGGGTCGCTTCGGCGCGCTGGCGCAACACCTTGAGGATATCGGCGGACACCTCCACGGGGCTTTTCAGGCCCTGCACGGTATCGATGAACGGCATGTGCGACTCGCCCGCCACGAAGCGGTAAGGCAGTTGCTCACCCAATTGCTTCACATCGGCGAGGCCACGCCCCATCAGGCGCTTGACCGACAGGATGCTGTTGAAGGGATCACTGGCGGCCTGGAGACGGGCGGCCTCGCCGACTTCGACGCGATCGGCATGGTAGCGCACGGCCGAAGGCAGGATCAGGCGCCCGTTGCCGTCCGGCAGCGGCTCGCTGACGCCGCTGCGCACGGCAGCGACCAGGGAATTGGTGGTGCCCAGGTCGATCCCGACCGCCAGACGACGCTGGTGCGGTTGGGGGCTCTGGCCGGGCTCAGCAATCTGCAATAAAGCCATAGGTAGTCGGTGCTTATTTGAGTATCAGGCACGGCCACGGCAGCCGTACGAGCATTAATCGTCGAGGCGCTCTTCGAGCTGGCGCACCTCGTGGGAAAGCTTGTCGAGAAACTGCATGCGGCGCATCAGGCGTTCGGCCTCTTCTCGGCGCGCATCGTCCTCCCAAGCTTCGGCGAAGCGTTCGTTCAGCGCCTGCTGGGCCACTTTCAGGCGCCCCTTGAAGGCCGCCACACCCGCCAGATCGGCGTCGTCCTGCAGGTCTTCGAGCTCTTCGCGCCACTGCATCTGCTGCATCAGGAAGTCAGGATCCTGCACGGTGACTTCCAGTGGCAACTCGGGGCCACGCATCGCCAGCAGGTAACGCGCGCGCTGCGAATCGCTCTTCAGCGTGCGGTAAGCCTCGTTGAGGCTTGCCGAACGCTCGAGTGCCACGCGCTGTTCACGCTCGGAGGCATCGGCGAAACGATCCGGGTGCACGCTGCGCGCCAGCTCGCGATAACGGACGGCCAACTGTTCGAGATCCAGGCGAAAACTCGGCTGCAACTCGAACAGGGCGAAGTGACAAGGGCCTGAATGCTTCATCAGATGTTGAAGCTTTCGCCGCAGCCGCACTCGCCGCGCACGTTCGGGTTGTTGAACTTGAAGCCTTCGTTCAACCCCTCGCGCACGAAATCGAGCTCGGTGCCGTCAAGGTAGACCAGGCTCTTGGGATCGATGATCACCTTGACGCCATGGCTCTCGAACACCTGGTCTTCGCTGGCGGTTTCGTCGACGAACTCCAACACGTAGGCCAGACCGGAGCAGCCGGTGGTGCGGACGCCCAGGCGGATGCCCTCACCCTTTCCGCGCCCATCAAGGGAACGCTGGATATGCTGAGCGGCAGCCTGAGTCATGCTGATAGCCATCGACAAACCTCCTTAGAGCAAACCTTTCTTCTGCTTGTAGTCGCGCACGGCCGCCTTGATGGCGTCCTCGGCGAGTACCGAGCAGTGGATCTTCACCGGCGGCAACGCCAGTTCTTCGGCGAGCTGGGTGTTCTTGATGGTTTCCGCCTCATCCAGCGTCTTGCCCTTCATCCACTCGGTGGCCAGGGAGCTGGAGGCAATGGCGGAACCGCAGCCGTAGGTCTTGAACTTGGCATCTTCGATGACGCCCTGCTCGTTGACCTTGATCTGCAGGCGCATCACGTCGCCGCAGGCCGGCGCACCGACCATGCCGGTGCCGACGTCCGGGTCTTCCGCGTTCATCTTGCCGACGTTGCGCGGGTTCTCGTAGTGGTCGATGACCTTTTCACTGTAAGCCATGTTATCAATCCTCTCTCATCAGGGGCCGCTCACCGGCAGCTTTTAGTGTGCTGCCCATTCCACCTTGGAAATGTCGACACCTTCTTTGAACATATCCCAGAGCGGCGACAATTCGCGCAGCTTGGTAACGGCCTCGCAGACCTTCTGCGCGGCGTAGTCGACTTCTTCTTCGGTGGTGAAGCGGCCGAAGGTGAAGCGAATCGAGCTGTGCGCCAGTTCGTCGTTGCGGCCCAGGGCGCGCAGCACGTAGGAAGGCTCCAGGGACGCCGAGGTACAGGCCGAACCGGACGACACCGCCAGGTCCTTGAGGGCCATGATCAGCGACTCGCCTTCAACGTAGTTGAAGCTCAGGTTCAGGTTGTGCGGAACGCGGGCCGTCATGCTGCCGTTGATGTACAGCTCTTCCAGGCCGTCGACCTGTTTGAAGAAGCGGTCGCGCAGCGCCAGTACCTTGGCGTTTTCGGCGGCCATTTCTTCCTTGGCGATACGGAAGGCTTCACCCATGCCGACGCACTGGTGGGTCGCCAGGGTGCCGGAGCGCATGCCCCGTTCGTGGCCACCACCGTGGGTCTGGGCTTCCAGGCGAATACGCGGCTTGCGGCGAACGTACAGGGCACCGACGCCTTTCGGGCCGTAGGTCTTGTGCGCCGAGAAGGCCATCAGGTCGACCTTGAGCTTTTGCAGGTCGATCTCGACCTTGCCGGTCGACTGGGCCGCGTCGACGTGGAAGAACACGCCACGTGCGCGCAACAGCTCGCCGATCGCGGCGATGTCGTTGACGGTACCGATCTCGTTGTTGACGTGCATGATCGACACCAGCGTGGTGTCCTCACGCAGCGCCGCCTCGACCATGGCCGGGGTGATCAGGCCATCTTCGCCAGGCTCGATGTAGGTGACTTCGAAGCCCTCACGCTCGAGCTGACGCATGGTGTCGAGCACCGCCTTGTGCTCGATCTTCGAGGTGATCAGGTGCTTGCCCTTGCTGGCGTAGAAGGTGGCGACGCCCTTGATGGCGAGGTTGTCGGACTCGGTAGCCCCGGAGGTCCAGACGATTTCGCGCGGGTCGGCGTTGACCAGCTCGGCAACCTGGCGACGGGCGTTTTCGACCGCTTCCTCGGCCTTCCAGCCGAACACGTGGGAACGCGAAGCCGGGTTGCCGAAGTTGCCTTCGTTGGTCAGGCATTCGATCATTTTCTGCGCAACGCGCGGGTCGACCGGCGTTGTCGCGGAGTAATCCAGGTAGATTGGCAATTTCATTTTTTCGGTATCTCCTAATCAGGTATCAGGCCGGCGCCTTGCGTGCTCAATCGACGGTGGACGCTTCAATCTTATCCAGAAGGTGCGCCCTGCCGTTGCTGGCGCAGCGACGTTGATCCTGGCGCTGGGCGACTTCCTGCACTTCACGGCGCGTGACCAGGTCGGCCAGGCTGATGCCGCTGAGAAACTCGTGAATCTGCTGGCTCAGGTCGCACCACAGGTGGTGGGTCAGGCAGATATCGCCGGAATGGCAACCACCCTGCCCCTGGCAACGCGTGGCATCGACGGATTCGTTGACCGCGTCGATCACCTCGGCGACCTGGATGCCCTGCATGTTGCGCGACAGCTGATAACCACCACCCGGGCCGCGCACGCTGGACACCAGGCTGCCACGACGAAGCTTGGCGAACAGCTGCTCGAGATAGGAAAGGGAAATACCCTGACGCTCGGAGATATCGGCGAGGGATACCGGCCCATTCTGGGCATGCAGCGCCAGATCGAGCATGGCGGTCACGGCGTATCGGCCTTTGGTAGTCAGTCGCATGAAGGGTTACCAAGGATTCACAATGTGAGGCGATTATCCTCTTATCCGAGTATTTGAGTCAACTATAAGACCAACTAAAATACTCGGACTTTAGACACCCCTCCCCACGCCAAGCGGCGGCGGATCATAGCAAAGCCCGCCCCACCCCGCATCACACCGCCGGCTTGTCGCCCGGCTCCTTGCAGACGCCGGCGAAATCCTCGTCACGCAGTTGCGGCATATCCTTGGCGCAGTAGTCACTGCCCAGCTTGCCCAGTGCACCGCAGATGCCCTCCAGGCGGCTGTCGACCGCATGCAGGTGATCGAGCAACTGGCCGATCGCACGGGCCACGGGGTCGGGCATGTCCTGGCTGACGCCGTAGGCATCGAAACCGAGCTTGTCGGCCATGGCCTGGCGTTGCGCCTCGATCCCGTCACCACCCTTGACGATGATCTTGGCGGGAATACCCACCGCGGTCGCACCGGCTGGCACCGCCTTGGTGACCACCGCATTGGAACCGATCTTGGCACCGGCACCCACCGTGAACGGACCGAGCACCTTGGCGCCGGCACCCACCACCACGCCATCTTCCAGCGTCGGGTGGCGCTTGCCCTTGTTCCAGCTGGTACCACCCAGGGTCACGCCCTGGTAAAGCGTCACGTCATCGCCGATTTCGGCGGTTTCGCCGATGACGATACCCATGCCGTGATCGATGAAAAAGCGCCGGCCAATGACCGCCCCCGGGTGGATCTCGATACCGGTCAGCCAGCGGCTGAAGTTCGACACGCCCCGTGCCAGCCACTTCCAGCCGGAACCCCACAGCGCGTGCGCCGCACGATGCAGCCAGACTGCATGCAGCCCGGGGTAGCAGGTGACCACCTCGAAGGCATTGCGCGCCGCCGGATCACGATGAAAAACACCCTGGATATCTTCCCGCATGCGCTCAAACATCAGTCTTTCCCCGTTTGTGGTGCTCACCGCGCGCCGCCTTGAGGGTTTCGGTCAAGATGCCGCGCAAGATATTCATTTCCAGCCGGGTCACCTCGCTGCGCCCGTACAGGCGACGCAGGCGACTCATCAGATGCCGCGGGCTGGCGGGATCGAGAAAGCCGATTTCCACCAACGACTTTTCCAGATGCCCGTAAAAGGATTCCATTTCGTCCGCCGTCACCGGCTGATCACCCTCATCGGCGAGCCCTTCCTCACGCACCGGCGCCGGCACAACCTCGCGCGCCAAGGCCGCCATACGCACTTCGTAGGTCAGCACCTGCACGGCGGCCGCCAGGTTCAGCGAGCTGAATGCCGGATCGGAGGGAATATGCACGTGAAAATGACAGCGCTGCAGCTCTTCGTTGGTCAGGCCGGCGTGCTCACGCCCGAACACCAGCGCCACCTCGCCGCCTTCGACGGCCTTCTGCACCGCCGCCACGCCACACTCGCGCGGATCGATCAGCGGCCAGGGAATGCGCCGCTCGCGAGCACTGGTGCCAAAGGCCAGGCTGCAGCCGACCAGCGCCTCTTCGAGGCAGGACACCACTTGGGCGCAATCGAGGATATCGCTAGCGCCGGAGGCCCGGGCCACCGCTTCGTCACTGGGAAACTGCCGCGGCTCGACCAGCACCAGGCGCGACAGCCCCATGTTTTTCATGGCCCTGGCCACCCCGCCGATATTGCCGGGATGACTGGTATTGACCAGTACCACTCGAATGTTCTGCAGCAAGGTAGAGGCCCGCGTCGGATAAATGAGGTGACAAATCTTACAGAAGCCCCCTTCTTTGTGCCACGCAGGCAACGGCCGGCACTTACCGCCCGAATCTTTTCTGCTAGAATGGCCGGCTTTATTACGACCCCAGGTGAACCTCCATGCAGCCCATGCTGAATATCGCCCTGCGCGCCGCCCGCAGCGCCGGTGAAATGATCTTCCGCTCCATCGAACGCCTGGATGTCATCTCGGTGGATGAAAAGGATGCCAAGGACTACGTGACCGAGATCGACCGCTCGGCCGAGCTGATGATCGTCCAGGCCCTGCGCAAGGCGTACCCGACCCACAGCTTCCTCGGCGAGGAAGGCGGCCTGCTCGAAGGCAGCGGTGAAGGCGCCGACTACCAGTGGATCATCGACCCGCTCGACGGCACCACCAACTTCGTGCGCGGCGTTCCGCATTTCGCCGTCAGCCTGGCCTGCAAATACCGCGGCCGCCTGGAGCACGCGGTGATCATCGATCCGGTTCGCCAGGAAGAATTCACCGCCAGCCGCGGCCGTGGCGCCGCCCTGAACGGTCGCCGCCTGCGCGTCAGCAACCGCAAGAGCCTGGACGGCGCCCTGCTCGGCACCGGCTTTCCGTTCCGCAACGACCAGCTCGACAACCTCGAGAACTACCTGGGCATGTTCCGCAGCCTGGTCGGCCAGACCGCTGGCGTGCGCCGCGCTGGCGCTGCCAGCCTGGACCTGGCCTACGTGGCAGCGGGCCGCTTCGATGCGTTCTGGGAATTCGGCCTGTCCGAGTGGGACATGGCAGCCGGCGCCCTGCTGATCCAGGAAGCGGGCGGCCTGGTCAGCGACTTCAGCGGCGGCCATGAATTCCTCGAGAAGGGCCAGATCGTTGCCGGCAACACCAAGTGCTTCAAGGCGGTACTGACCGCGATTCAGCCGCACCTGTCGGCTTCGCTCAAGCGCTAATTGCAGCGCAAAAAAACCGGCCCAGGGCCGGTTTTTTATTGCCCATGAAAAAGGCGCTCCGGGGAGCGCCTTTTTACATCCGCCAGACGATTACTCGTCAGCTTCGGAGCTGGCAACTACCACCTTGCCGTCACGAACCGGAAGCTTGCTGCCCGGCTCTTCGTCCATGCGCACGCGACCGACCTTGCCATCCAGATCGTATTTCACGTCATAGCCAACGATCTTCTCGCTGGTGTCGTGGACGGTCTTGCAGCGGGTTTCGGTGGTGGTGTAGGTATCACGCGTCTGCATGCCTTCCTGCACCTTGTTGCCGGCGTAACCGCCACCGACCGCACCGGCAACGGTGGCAATCTTCTTGCCGTTACCGCCGCCCACCTGGTTACCCAGCAGGCCACCGACCACGGCGCCGATCGCCGTGCCGGCGATCTGGTGCTGGTCCTGCACCGGACGCTGACGCGTCACGGCCACATCCCGGCATTCTTCGCGCGGGGTCTTGATGGTTTCGGTTACCGGCTTGACCGCCAGAACCTCGGCGTACTTAGGCCCGCTCACCATACTGTAGGTCGCGACGGCACCACCGGCAGTGACACCGACAGCACCCAGCACAGCACCAACCAACAATGACTTGTTCATGCGATTCTCCTGATCACAACTGCGGCGCCTATATGCGCCCTACTCCCAGCCTTGGAAAGGCAAAACGGGCGACAAGTTCCCTTGCCGCCCGCCTTTAGTGCAGTGCAGATGATGACCGAGTCACGCTTTAGGGGCGGTCGTCGACACCCTCGGCATCAGCCGCCGGAGGAATCAGATCCTCGGAGGTCAGCTTCAGCCAGATCAGCACCGGCGCACTGATGTACACCGAGGAGTAGGTACCCACTACCACGCCGATCAACAGGGTCAGCGCGAAGCCGCCCAGGCTGTCGCCACCGAATACCAGCAGCGCGACCAGCGCCAGGGCAGTCGACAGCGAGGTGGCGATGGTACGCAGCAGGGTCTGGGTCACCGAGACATCGATGTTCTCGATGATGTCGGCCTTGCGCATCATCCGGAAGTTTTCGCGAATGCGGTCGTAGATGATGATGGTGTCGTTCAGCGAGTAGCCCACCATCGCCAGCACCGCTGCCAGCACGGTCAGGTCGAAGGGCACCTTGAAGAAGGCCAGGATGCCGAGCGTGACGATGATGTCGTGGGCCAGGGAGCCAACCGCGCCGACCCCGAACTTCCACTGAAAGCGAAAGGCCAGGTACAGCAGGATGCCGCCCAGTGCCAGCAGCATGGCCAGGCCGCCCTGGTCACGCAGCTCCTCACCCACCTGCGGGCCGACGAACTCGACACGCTTGACCTCGAACGAGGTGTCGTCGATCTTGCGCAGCGCAGTGGCCACTTCGTTGCCCAGGTCGGGCGAGTCGCCGGCCAGACGCACCAGCACGTCGGTGGTGGAGCCGAAGCTCTGCACCACGGCGTCGTTGTAACCGGCCTGACCGAGCTCACGCTTGATCAGCTCCAGATCGGCGGGCTGCTCGTAGGTCAGCTCGATCAGGGTGCCGCCGGTGAAATCCAGGCCGAAATTGAGGCCATGCTTGAACAGGCTACCCAGGCCGATAAGGCTGATAACCACGGTGACGGCGAACGCGATGTTGCGTATCGCCATGAACGGAATGCGTGAAGGTAACTTCATGATTTCACCTTAGATCCACAATTTCTTGAAGTTACGGCCACCGAAGATCAGGTTGACCATGCCGCGGGTGAACATGATCGCCGTGAACATCGAGGTGATGATGCCCAGCGACAGCGTTACCGCAAAGCCCTTCACCGGGCCGGTGCCCAGTGCGAAGAGGATTGCACCGACCAGCAAGGTGGTCAGGTTACTGTCGAGAATTGCCGAATAGGCGCGATCGAAACCTTCATGGATCGCCCGCTGAACCGACAGCCCCCTGGCCAGCTCTTCGCGAATCCGCGAGAAGATCAGCACGTTGGCGTCGACCGCCATACCCAGCGTCAGCACGATACCGGCGATGCCTGGCAAGGTGAGCGTCGCGCCGATCACCGACATCAGCCCGACCAGCAGGGTCAGGTTGAACGCCAGGGCGATGGTGGCCAGGACGCCGAAGAAGCGGTAAATGGCAATGATGAACAGCGACACGAAGATCATCGCCCACTCGGTGGACTCGATGCCCTTGACGATGTTCTCGGCACCCAGGCTCGGGCCGATGGTGCGCTCTTCGGCGAAGTACATCGGCGCCGCCAGGCCACCGGCGCGCAGCAGCAGCGCCAGCTCCGAGGACTCACCCTGGCCGTTCAGGCCGGTGATGCGGAACTGGCTGCCCAGCGGCGACTGGATGGTCGCCAGGCTGATGATCTGCTTCTCTTCCCGGAAGGAGTCGACCTGCACTTCCTGCTCGACGCCGTCGACCATCTGCTTCACGTAGCGGGTCTGCGGACGCTGCTCGATGAAGATCACCGCCATGCTGCGCCCGACATTGCTGCGGGTGGCGCGGTTCATCAGGTCGCCGCCATGGCCATCCAGGCGGATGTTCACCTGCGGACGGCCGTTCTCGTCGAAACTGGCCTGGGCATCGGTCACCTGATCACCGGTGATGATCAGCTCACGCTCGAGCTCTACCGGCGGGCGACCTTCCTCGCGGAAGCCGAACTGCTCGGTGGTGCCGCGCGGCGCATTCGGGTCGGCGGCCAGACGGAACTCGAGGTTGGCGGTCTTGCCGAGGATACGCTTGGCTTCGGCCGTGTCCTGCACGCCCGGCAACTCGACCACGATGCGGTTGGCACCCTGGCGCTGCACCAGCGGCTCGGCGACGCCCAGCTCATTGACCCGATTACGCACGGTGGTCAGGTTCTGGCGAATCGAATACTCGCGAATTTCCGCGATCTTGGCCGGCGTCAGGGTGACGCGCAGCACCTGCTGGCCACCACGCTCCTGGGTTTCGAGATTGAAATCCTTGTAGTCCTTGCGGATCAGCTCTTCGGCCTTGGCCAGGGTGTCGCCATCGGCGAAGCCCAGCTGGATCGCGCCACCTTGCTGCGGCATGCTGCGGTAACGCACACGCTCCTTGCGCAGCAGGCTCTTGAGTTCGCCCTCATAGACCTGGCGACGAACCTCGAGGGCCTTGTCCATGTCGACTTCGAGCAGGAAGTGCACGCCGCCGGAAAGGTCGAGGCCGAGCTTCATCGGGCTCGCACCGAGGCTGCGCAGCCAGTCGGGCGTGGTCTGGGCCAGGTTCAGGGCCACCACGTAGTTGTCGCCCAGGGTCTTGCGCACGACGTCCTTGGCCGGCAGCTGGTCGCCCTGGCTGAGCAGGCGGATCAGGCCACTGCGGCCGTTCTCGCCGACGTTCGACGCCTTGACCTCGATGCCCGCCTCGGTCAGCGCCTTGCTGATACGGTCGAGATCGGCTTGCGCGATGGTCTGCGCCGAACTGGCCCCGCTGATCTGGATCGCCGGATCATCGGGGTAAAGATTGGGTGCGGAATAAATCAGACTGACGATCAGCACAACTGCGATCAGCAGGTACTTCCACAAAGGGTATTTGTTGAGCATGAATGACGCCGCCCGCTTATGACGCGGGGCGCAATATGCGCCCCGCGGGATGGATAAAACTGGAACAGAGACTTAACAGACCATTGAAGAAGCTAGGCGAGGCAGCCAGCGCAGGGCCGCTGGCGGCCCCACAGAGGCAGGCGAGGAAGCGGACTTTACTGGCGTAAATGAGCATTCCGAGCCTGTATCTAACGCAGCGATGGCAACACAGGTAGCTTCTCAACCGTTATCAGATGGCTTTCAGCGTGCCCTTGGGCAGGGTTGCCGCAACGGCTGCTTTCTGGATCTTCAGTTCGACGGTGTCGGACACTTCGATGACCACGAAGTCGTCGCTGACCTTGGCAACCTTGCCGGCGATGCCACCGCTGGTCACCACTTCGTCACCCTTCTGCAGATTGCCGAGCAGGCTCTTGTGCTCCTTGGCGCGCTTGGCCTGGGGGCGCCAGATCATCAGGTAGAAGATGACCAGGAAGCCGATCAGGAAGATCCACTCGAAACCGGTACCGGCCGGGCCGGCAGCAGGGCCAGCGGCATCAGCGTAGGCAGCGGGAATAAAAAAGCTCATTTGACACTCCTGTTGAAAGATCTTTTAGCCATCGAAAAATCAATCCAGCGGCGGCGTTGGCAGGCCGCGCCGGGCGTAGAAGGCATCGACAAAGGCGGCCAATGTACCCTGTTGAATTGCCTCGCGCAAACCAGCCATGAGGCGCTGGTAATGGCGCAAGTTGTGGATTGTATTCAACATGCTGCCGAGCATTTCGCCGCACTTATCCAAATGGTGCAGATAGGCGCGCGAGAAGTGTTTGCAGGTGTAACAGTCGCAGGTCGGATCCAGCGGCGAGTCATCGTGACGGTGGAACGCGTTGCGGATTTTCAACACCCCGGTGTCGACGAACAGGTGGCCGTTGCGCGCGTTGCGGGTCGGCATCACGCAGTCGAACATGTCCACGCCACGGCGCACGCCCTCGACCAGGTCTTCGGGTTTGCCGACGCCCATCAGGTAACGCGGCTTGTCGCTCGGCATCTGCCCGGGCAGGTAGTCGAGCACCTTGATCATCTCTTCCTTGGGCTCGCCCACCGACAGGCCGCCGATGGCCAGGCCGTCGAACTCCAGCTCGCTCAGGCCTTCCAGCGAGCGCATGCGCAGTGCCTCGTGCATGCCGCCCTGGACGATGCCGAACAGCGCCGCGCTGCTGTCGCCATGGGCGATCTTGGAGCGCTTGGCCCAGCGCAGCGACAGCTCCATGGAGGTCTTGGCCACATCGAACTCGGCGGGGTACGGGGTGCACTCGTCGAAGATCATCACGATGTCCGAGCCCAGGTCGCGCTGCACCTGCATGGACTCTTCCGGCCCCATGAACACCTTGGAGCCGTCGACCGGCGAGGCGAAGGTCACGCCCTCCTCCTTGATCTTGCGCATCGCTCCCAGGCTGAACACCTGGAAGCCGCCCGAATCGGTGAGGATCGGCCCCTGCCACTGCATGAAGTCGTGCAGGTCGCCATGCCGCTTGATGACCTCGGTACCCGGGCGCAGCCACAGGTGGAAGGTGTTGCCGAGAATGATCTGCGCACCGATGGCCTCGATATCGCGCGGCAACATGCCCTTGACCGTGCCATAGGTGCCCACCGGCATGAATGCCGGGGTTTCCACCACGCCACGGGGGAACGTCAGGCGGCCGCGGCGGGCCTTGCCATCGGTGGCGAGCAGTTCGAAGGACATGCGGCAGCTGCGCGTCATACTGAAACCTCGGGCCCGCGCGGTGCGGGATTGCGGGTGATGAACATGGCATCACCGTAACTGAAGAAGCGATAGCCCTCGGCCACGGCCTGGGCATAGGCCGCCATGGTTTCGGGATAGCCGGCGAAGGCCGACACCAGCATCAGCAGGGTCGACTCCGGCAGGTGGAAGTTGGTGACCAGGGCGTCGACCACATGGAACGGCCGGCCTGGATAGATGAAGATGTCGGTGTCGCCCGTGAACGGCTTCAGCTCGCCATCACGGGCAGCACTTTCCAGGGAGCGCACGCTGGTGGTGCCCACCGCCACCACCCGGCCGCCACGAGCGCGGCATGCCTGTACGGCATCGACCACTTCCTGGCTGACCTCGAGCCACTCGCTGTGCATGTGGTGATCTTCGATACGCTCGACGCGCACCGGCTGGAAGGTTCCGGCACCGACATGCAGGGTGACGAAGGCGCTCTCGACGCCCTTCTCGCGCAACGCGGCCAAGAGCTCGTCATCGAAATGCAGCCCTGCCGTGGGCGCCGCCACGGCACCAGCCTTCTGCGCGTACACGGTCTGGTAGCGCTCGCGGTCGGCGTCCTCGTCGGGCCTGTCTATATAAGGAGGCAGCGGCATGTGCCCGACGCGCTCGAGCAGCGGCAGCACCGCCTCCTCGAAGCGCAGCTCGAACAGCGCATCGTGACGCGCCAGCATCTGCGCCCGGGCGCCGCCATCGATATCGATCAGCGAGCCCGGCTTGGGCGACTTGCTCGAACGCACGTGCGCCAGCACGCGGTGCTCGTCGAGCACCCGCTCGATGAGAATCTCCAGCTTGCCGCCGGTGGCCTTCTGCCCGAACAGCCGTGCCGGGATCACCCGGGTGTTGTTGAACACCATCAGGTCGCCGGGGCGCAGGTATTCGAGCAGGTCGGCAAACTGCCGATGAGCGAGTGCACCGCTGGCGCCGTCGAGAATCAGCAATCGGCTGGCACGGCGCTCGGCAAGGGGGTGACGGGCGATCTGCTGGTCAGGCAGATCGAAATGAAAGTCGGCAACGCGCATGATCGAAAAAGGGTGTCGTACTGCAGGGCGGAGCAGCTTACCGGAATTCGCTTACGCTGACCACGCAAGCGCATTGACCAATGGCATCTTGCTCCCTATACTGCGCCGCCATTGTGCCCCGGTGGCGGAACCGGTAGACGCGGCGGATTCAAAATCCGTTTTCGAAAGAAGTGGGAGTTCGAGTCTCCCCCGGGGCACCATATATCCTTCAACTGTTGCCAATTTGTGACAGTTCGCACTGAAACAGTGCCGTGCATCGCCTCGTTGCACATGCTTGAGCCATTATAAAAACCCATCTGCAATTCGGACAAAGCCTCGCGATGATTACGTGGGTTTATGCGTGTCCGAAGGGTTGGCATTTGCGTAACAGTTAGCGTAGAGTTCAGCCACTGTGTTTGCATGGGTCGCCGAGAATCGTGACCTGATGCAGTAGATCGCTCTAGATCCGCTACATCCCGTTCGACTTCCATCACTCCTTGCAACCAGTCTTCAGTCCTCTACACATGGAGGCTGTCATCAACTCTAGTTCCAAGGATAAGAGACATGTCGAATCGTCAGAACGGTACCGTCAAGTGGTTTAACGACGAGAAAGGTTTTGGTTTTATCACTCCAGAAAGCGGTCCGGATCTGTTCGTACATTTCCGCGCTATCGAAGGTAACGGCTTCAAGAGCCTGAAAGAAGGCCAGAAAGTTAGCTTCGTTGCTGTACAAGGTCAAAAAGGCATGCAGGCTGACCAGGTTCAAATCCAGGAATAAGCCGCTGCTTGAAAAAACCCCTGACTCAGGTCAGGGGTTTTTTTATGCCTGCAACTTAGTATCCGCGCTTTGACCGCGCTTATGCATGCGAACCCGATATGCCGAAATCCACACTACGCCCGCAAGGCGACTTTCCTCCGGCAGGCCTTGGCCGGCGCCTGGCCGCCATGCTCTACGACGGCTTTCTGTGCATCGCCCTGCTGATCGTCGTGGGCTTCATCTACAAGCTCATCCAGATGGCCATCTACGGTGAGGCGCAGCTGCGCCAATGGGCAGACGCCGGCGCCCTGGATCACGACCCACTGCTCGCCAGCCTGCTGCTGCTCAGCCTGTTCGCGTTCTTCGCCAAGTTCTGGACCCATGGCGGCCAGACCCTGGGCATGCAGGTGTGGGGCATTCGGGTACAGAATGCCGACGGCACGGCGATCAGCCTGTGGCAGGCGCTGTTGCGCTTTCTGATCGCCATGCTGTCCTGGCTGGCGCTGGGCCTTGGCTATCTCTGGACGCTGGTCGACAAGCGCAAGCGCAGCTGGCACGACCTGTACTCGGATAGCGTCATCGTGCGCCTGCCCAAGCACGCGCACCGCAGGTGACCCGCGTCGGCAGCCTATTTGAAGTAGAGCGAAACCGCGCCCTTTCCCACTGACGGGAAAGGGCACAGTGGGATCAGCCGGCCCGGCGCAGCAGCCAGAGCCCGGCAATCGCGCAGATGCCCGCTGGAATCAGCACGGCCAGCAGTGGCGAGAAGCCGAACACCAGGCTCGACGGGCCCAGCAGATCCTGGGCGATGCGGAACACGAACCCCACCAGCACGCCGGTGAACACGCGCTGCCCCAGGGTGACCGAACGCAAGGGGCCGAAGATGAAGGAGATGGCCATCAGCACCAGCGCAGCGGTGACCAGCGGCTGCAGCACCTTGGTCCAGAACGCCAGCCAGTAGTTGCCGTTGTTCAGGCCCTGCTCTTTCAGGTAATGGATGTAACTCCACAAGCCGGTGATCGACAGCGCCTCAGGCTCCAGCACCACGGTGCCCAGCAATTGCGGGCTGAGTTCGATATCCCAGCGCTCGGTCGGCGCCTTGACGACTTCGGTGCGGCGATCATGGAACAGCGTGGTCGCCACATCCTCCAGCTGCCAATAGTTGCCTTCGTAGGTGGCGCGGCGCGCAAAGCTGGAGGACTCCAGGCGGCGCTCGTCATCGAAGCGATAGCGGGTCACCCCGAACAACACACCGCCCGGCTGCACGGTGTTGATGTGCACGAACTCCTGCCCCTGGCGGTGCCACATACCGCGCTTGGCGGTTTGCGCTTCGCCACCGCCCTGGGCCATGGCACGGCTGGCCTGGGCCTGGTTTTCGGTCCAGGGCGCCACGTATTCACCGATCAAGATGCCCACCAGCATCAGCGCCAGCATGGGCTTCATCACGCCCCAGACGATGCGCCCGATGGACACCCCGGCAGCACGCATGATGGTCAGTTCGCTGTTGCTGGCCAGGGTACCCAGGCCGATCAGGCACCCCACCAGCGCCGCCATCGGCAGCATGTCGTAGATGCGTCGTGGCGCCGTCAGCAGTACGTACCAGAGCGCATCGCCGATCCCGTAGTTGCCTTCGATATCGCCCAGCTCGTCGATCAACGCGAACAACAGGGCCAGGCCGACGATGATGCCGAGCACAGCCAGGATGGCGAACAGCACCTGCACGCCGATGTAACGATCCAGCTTAACCACGAGCATTCTCCCGACGGCTTACCAACTTCAGACGCAGCGGCTCCCAGTAGAGCAGCGCCAGGCCAACCAGCAGGAACAACAGGTGCACGCTCCACAGCCCGACGTAAGGCGGGATCCGCCCCTTGTCCAGCGCGCTGCGGGCCGCCACCAGCAGGCCGAGGTAGGTCATGTACAGGAGAATCGCCGGCAGCAGCTTGAGGAAGCGCCCCTGACGCGGGTTGACCCGCGACAGCGGCACGGCCATCAGGGTGACGATGAACACCAGCAGCGGAATCGACAGACGCCACTGCAACTCGGACTGCAGGCGCGGATCGTCGCTGCCGATCAGTTGCGAGGTCGGAATCGCCTCGCGCTCGCTGATATCCGCGGCCACCGATGGCTTGGGCAGCAGGACGCCATAGGTGTCGTACTGGATCACCCGGTAGTCGGCCTGCCCCGGATTGCCGTCATAGCGGTAACCGTTTTCCAGGATCAGGTAGCGGCTGCCGTCGGGCTGCACCTCCTGGCGACCACTCTCGGCGACCAGCACGCTGATGCCGCGATCCTTGGCACCGTCACGGGAGACGCGCTTGTCGGAAATGAAGATGCCGCCCAGCTCGGTGCGATCTTCCGACAGGTCACGGGTATAGGTGACCCGCGTGCCGTTGCGCATCGACTGGAAGCGCCCGGGCACCAGGGTATCGAACTCGGTGAGGGCATCCTGCTGATTGAAGATCTTGGCCACCTGGGTGACGCCCTGGGGCGCCAGGCCCATGCTCAGCCAGGCCACCAGCAGCGCCACCACCGCGGCGGGTGCCAGGCTGTAGAGAAACAACCGCTGCTGGCTCATGCCGGTGGCCGACAGCACGGTCATCTCGCTGTCCAGGTACAGCCGCCCGTAGGCCAGCAAAAAGCCCAGGAACAGGCCAAGGGGCAGGATCAGCTGCAGAAAACCGGGCAGGCGAAAGCCCATGATCAGGAACAGCACGCTCGGATCGAGTATCCCCTGGGCCGCCTGGGCCAGGTACTTGATGAAGCGACCACTCATGATGATTACCAGCAGCACGGCACTCACCGCACTCAGGGTAACCAGAACCTCTCGGGACAAATATCGGAAGACGATCAAACAGACACTCCAGGGTTGTCAGGCTCAGGCGGCTGTGCTCAAACTAGCCGAACTGCATGCTGGCCCGCACTTTCAAGCGAACCGGCGGAAAAAATTGTCGTCCATTATCCTGCATTCGCGACTCGTTGTCTTGGGGACACCACGCATGGAATTTATCGTCAAAAACGCTCGCCCGGAAACACTGAAAACCGCCACCCTGGTCATTCCGGTCGCCGAGGGCGGCAAGCTCGGCGCTACCGCCAAGGCAGTGGACGCTGCCAGCGGCGGCGCCATCGCCGCCCTGCTCAAGCGTGGCGACCTGGCTGGCAAGCCTGGCCAGACCCTGCTGGCTCACGGCGTGGCGAACCTCAAGGCCGAGCGCGTGCTGCTGGTCGGCACCGGCAAGGACGCCGAACTGTCTGACCGCCAACTGCGCAAATTGATCGCTGCCGTTTATGCCGCACTGAAAAATCTCGGTGGCAGCGACGCCCTGCTGGCCCTCCAGGATATTCAGGTGAAGGGCCGCGACGCCTACGCCAAGGCTCGCCTGGTAGTGGAAAGCCTGGCCGATGCCGGCTATCAGTTCGACCGTTTCAAGAGCCAGAAGGCCGAGCCGGGTGCGCTGAAGAAAATCACCCTGATCACCGACAAGGCCGACACCGCTGCCGTCGAGCGTGCCACTCGCGAGGCGCGCGCCATCGCCATCGGCATGGCGCTGACCAAAGACCTGGGCAACATGCCGCCGAACATCTGCCACCCCAGCTACCTGGCCGAACAGGCAAAAGAGCTGGCCAAGGCGCACAAGAACCTCAAGGTCGACATTCTCGACGAGAAGAAGCTGCAGGCACTGGGCGCCGGCGCCTTCCTGGCCGTGGCCCAAGGCAGCGACCAGCCGCCGCGAATGATCGTGATGCAATACAACGGCGGCAAGAAAGGCGACAAGCCCCACGCCCTGGTCGGTAAAGGCATCACCTTCGATACCGGCGGCATCAGCATCAAGCCGGCTGCCGGCATGGATGAGATGAAGTACGACATGGGCGGCGCCGCCAGCGTGTTCGGCACCCTGCGCGCGGTGCTCGAGCTGCAGTTGCCGATCAACCTGGTGTGCCTGCTGGCCTGTGCCGAGAACATGCCCAGTGGCGGCGCGACGCGCCCCGGCGATATCGTCACCACCATGAGCGGGCAGACCGTGGAAATCCTCAACACCGACGCCGAAGGCCGCCTGGTGCTGTGCGATACCCTGACCTACGCCGAACGCTTCAAGCCGCAGTCGGTGATCGACATCGCCACCCTCACCGGCGCCTGCATCGTCGCCCTGGGCAGCAACGTGTCGGGCCTGATGGGCAACGACGATGATCTGGTCAACCAGCTGCTCGCCGCCGGCCGCCAGGCCGATGACCGTGCCTGGCAACTGCCGCTGTACGACGAATACCAGGAGCAGCTGGACAGCCCGTTCGCCGACATCGCCAATATCGGCGGGCCGAAAGCCGGCACCATCACTGCCGGCTGCTTCCTGTCGCGCTTCACCAAGGCCTACAAGTGGGCGCACCTGGATATCGCCGGCACCGCCTGGGTCAGCGGTGGCAAGGACAAGGGCGCCACCGGCCGCCCGGTGCCGTTGCTCACCCAGTACCTGCTCGACCGCGTGCAGGCCTGATCGCCAGTAACCCGAGGGTGGCCGTCCCTGGCCACCCTCGCTCGCCGATGACGCAAACCCGTTTACTGACCGCCACTGCGCTTTTCGCTTGAAGCTTGCCGCTTGAAGCCCGACACTTTGCACATGCCCCGAATCGAATTCTACGTACTGTCGTCGGCCACTCCAGCCGAACGCCTGCGCGCTGCCTGCCAGCTCGCCGGCAAAGCCTGGCGCCATGGCCTGCCGGTGTTCCTGCGCGGTCACGACAGCGCGCAATGCCACGAACTCGACGAGCTGCTCTGGCGAGCCCGCCAGGAGAGCTTCATCCCCCACGGTTTGCATCAGGATGATCCGCAGGCGCCGGTGGTAATCGGTCTGGACGAAGAGCCGGCGGCGCAGCAGGCCGTGCTGATCAACCTCAGCAGCACGCTCAGCCCGCATATCGACCGCTTCAGCCGGGTGATCGAGATCGTCAACCAGGAACCCGACCTGCTGACCGCCTGCCGGGAGAATTTCCGCAGCTACCGGCAGCGCGGCTATGATCCCAAACGTGTCGAACTGTAGACCCCTGCCATGGACAACCTGAACCCGCCCCACAAACCCGGCGCCCTGCTCAGCGATCTCGAATCGATTCGCGAACTGCTCGACGACGACCTCGACCCGCCGCTGCTCACCGACAAGTTCGACCCGGACGACATTCCCGTGCTATCCGAGGTGGTGCGCGCCCCAGAACCGATCCCTGCCGCGCAGCCCGCCGCACCTGGCAGCACCGCCGGCATCGCCTCGGAAGACGAACTGCGCCAGACCGTGCAGCGCGCCATCGGCCGCGACAACGAGATCAATCGCCTGGACACCGAACTGCGCGCCGCGGCGCAGCTGCTGCTGCAGGATGTGATCGACGATTTCGTGCCGCAGATCGAAGCCGAACTCAAGCGCCGCCTGCAGGCACGCCTCAATCGCCTGCTCCCCCCGCGCCGCTGATTGCCCTGCCCTGACCAGCACTTTTCCGCTCGACCGATAGCCGCGAGAGCGGAACAAAACTGCGCGGCGGTTGGTTATACTGCTCGGCTTTTCCGATCAGACGCCAGAAGGGTCCCGCCGCGCATGGACAAGACCTACCAGCCCCACGCCATCGAAACCGCCCTGTACGAAAACTGGGAGGCGAACGGCTACTTCGCTCCGCAGGGCTCCGGTGAGCCTTACACCATCATGATCCCGCCGCCGAACGTGACCGGCAGCCTGCACATGGGCCACGGCTTCAACAACGCGATCATGGACGCGCTGATCCGCTTCCGCCGCATGCAGGGTCGCAACACCCTGTGGCAGCCGGGCACCGATCACGCCGGTATCGCCACGCAGATGGTGGTGGAACGTCAGCTGGGCGCCCAGGGTATCGATCGTCATGATCTGGGCCGCGACAAGTTCCTCGACAAGGTCTGGGAATGGAAAGCCGAGTCCGGCGGCAACATCACCCGCCAGATCCGCCGCCTGGGCTCCTCGGTGGACTGGTCGCGCGAGCGCTTCACCATGGACGACGGCCTGTCCGAGGCGGTCAAGGAAGCCTTCGTGCGCCTGCACGAAGACGGCCTGATCTACCGCGGCAAGCGCCTGGTCAACTGGGACACCAAGTTCCACACCGCCATTTCCGACCTGGAAGTGGAAAGCCACGACGAGAAAGGCCACCTGTGGAACCTGCGTTACCCGCTGGCCGACGGCAACAAGACCGCCGAGGGCAACGACTACCTGATCGTCGCCACCACGCGCCCGGAAACCGCGCTGGGTGACGCCGCCGTCGCCGTGAACCCGCACGACGAACGCTACCAGGCGCTGATCGGCCAGTACGTCGAACTGCCGCTGGTGGGCCGCCGCATCCCGATCATCGCCGACGATTACTGCGACCCGGAATTCGGTACCGGCTGCGTGAAGATCACCCCGGCCCACGACTTCAACGACTATGAAGTCGGCAAGCGCCACAACCTGCCGCTGATCAACATCTTCGACCAGGACGCCAAGGTGCTGGCCGGCGCGCAGATCTTCAACGTCGATGGCAGCGTCAACGCCCTGCTCGATGCCAGCCTGCCCGCCGAATACGCCGGCCTGGATCGCTTCGAGGCACGCAAGCAGATCGTCGCCGCGTTCGATGCCCTCGGCCTGCTGCAAGGCATCGACGACCACGCCCTGAAAGTGCCGAAGGGCGACCGCTCCGGCACCATCATCGAGCCGTGGCTGACCGATCAGTGGTACGTGTCCACCAAGCCGCTGGCCGAGAAGGCCATCGAAGTGGTCGAGAACGGCGAGATCCAGTTCGTGCCCAAGCAGTACGAGAACATGTACTTCAGCTGGATGCGCGATATCCAGGACTGGTGCATCAGCCGTCAGCTGTGGTGGGGCCACCGCATTCCGGCGTGGTACGACCAGGCGGGCAACGTCTATGTCGGCCGCGACGAAGCCGAAGTGCGCGCCAAGCACAACCTCGGCGACATCGCTCTGCGTCAGGACGACGACGTGCTCGACACCTGGTTCAGCTCCGGCCTGTGGACCTTCTCCACCCTCGGCTGGCCCGAGCAGACCGATTTCCTGAAGACCCATCACCCCACCGACGTGCTGGTCACCGGTTTCGACATCATCTTCTTCTGGGTCGCCCGGATGATCATGCTGTCGACCCACCTGACCGGGCAGATCCCGTTCAAGACCGTCTACGTGCACGGCCTGGTGCGCGATGGCCAGGGCCAGAAGATGTCCAAGTCCAAGGGCAACGTCCTCGATCCGCTGGACATCGTCGACGGCATCGACCTCGAGACCCTGCTGGCCAAACGCACCAGCGGCATGATGCAGCCCAAGCTCGCCGAGAAGATCGCCAAGCAGACCAAGGCCGAATTCCCGGACGGCATCGCCAGCTACGGCACAGACGCCCTGCGCTTCACCTTCTGCTCGCTGGCCACCACCGGCCGCGACGTGAAGTTCGACATGGGCCGCGTCGAGGGTTACCGCAACTTCTGCAACAAGCTGTGGAACGCCGCCAACTTCGTCATCGAGAACACCGATGGCCAGGACACCGGTGTGAATGGTGAAGAGGTCGATCTGTCGCCGGTCGATCGCTGGATCATCTCCGCCCTGCAGCGTTGCGAGCAGGACGTGACCCGCCACCTCGACGCCTTCCGCTTCGACCTGGCGACTCAAGCCCTGTACGAATTCGTCTGGGACGAGTACTGCGCCTGGTACCTGGAGCTGGTCAAACCGGTGCTGTGGGACGAGAACGCCCCGCTCGAGCGCCAGCGCGGCACCCGCCGCACCCTGGTGCGCGTGCTGGAAGTGATCCTGCGCCTGGCGCACCCGTTCATGCCGTTCATCAGCGAAGAAATCTGGCAGCGCATCAAGGGCCAGGCCGGTGTCAGCGGCGACACCCTGATGCTGCAGCCGTGGCCGGTGGCCAATGAGGCCCGCATCGACGCCGCCGCCGAAGGCGACATCGAGTGGGTCAAGCAGCTGATGCTCGGCGTGCGGCAGATCCGTGGCGAGATGAAGATCTCCATGGCCAAGCGCATCGACGTGATCCTCGCCAACGCCAATGGCGAAGACCTGCGCCGCTTGAACGACAACGCCCCGCTGCTCAACAAGCTGGCCAAGTTCGAATCGGTGAAGGTGCTGGCTGCCGGCGAACAAGCGCCGATGTCCGCCACTGCCCTGGTCGGCGACATGCAGGTACTGGTGCCGATGGCCGGGCTGATCGACAAGGAGGCCGAACTGGCGCGCCTGGACAAGGAAATCCAGCGCCTGGAAGGTGAAGCCAAGCGGGTCGGCGGCAAGCTGGCCAACGAAGGTTTCGTCGCCAAGGCGCCGGCCGAGGTGCTGGAGAAGGAACGCGCCAAACTGGCCGAAGCCGAACAGGCGCTGGCCAATCTGGTGGAGCAGCGCGGCAAGATCGCCAGCCTGTAAACCAGCGCGTAACGAAAAACGGCCTGCCGTGGTGAAAGCCCCGGTAGGCCGTTTTCGTTTATAGACAAGAGGTTTGTTATACCGCTCTGGCAAGCAGTATCCTCGAAGCCCACCACATGATGGGATCCCTGCAAATGGAAGTGAGCAAGACCAAGACCAGCTTCTACCGCCGGCTCTACGTCGCCTGGCTGATCGACAGTGGCGCTGCCGATAGCGTGCCGGCCCTGATGGCCGCCACCGGCATGCCACGACGCACCGCCCAGGACACCCTGAGCGCACTGGAAGAGCTGGATATCGACTGCCAGTTCCAGCAGCAGGAGGGCGAGCGCAACAACGCCGGCCACTACCTGATCCGCGACTGGGGCGCCATCGACAAACGCTGGATCGCCGCCAACCTGCAGCAGATCAAGGCTGTCCTCGGCTATCCCTGAAACACTGCAGGAAACTCATACGATCTCGCGCTAAGGCCTGAGTAACGGCCAAGGCAGCAGATCGGGGCAAGGAGCCAGAATGACCTTCGACCTACTGATGGTACTCGGCCTGCTGTTCACGGCCGTGGTGCTGTTCGTCATCAACAAGCCGCGCATGGACGTGGTCGCGCTGATGATCCTCGTCGCCCTGCCGCTGACCGGCGTGCTGAGCACCCAGGAAACCCTGGCCGGCTTCGCCGACCCCAGCGTGATCCTGATCGCGGCGCTGTTCGTGATTGGCGAAGGCCTGGTACGCACCGGTATCGCTTATCGGCTTGGCGACTGGCTGGTAGCCAAGGCTGGCAGCAGCGAAACCCGCCTGCTGGTACTGCTGATGGTGGCCGTCGCCGGGCTTGGCTCGGTGATGAGCTCGACCGGCGTGGTGGCGATCTTCATCCCAGTGGTACTTGGTGTGGCGGCGCGGCTGAAGATCGCACCGGGCCGGCTGATGATGCCCCTGGCCTTCGCCGGCCTGATCAGCGGCATGCTGACCCTGGTGGCCACACCGCCGAACATGGTGGTGCACAGCGAGCTGCTGCGCGCTGGCCTGCCGGGTTTCAGCTTCTTCAGTTTCACGCCGATTGGCCTGGCCGTGCTGGTGCTGGGTGTGCTCTACATGCTCGCCACGCGGCGCTGGCTGCAACGTGACGCCGATGGCGATACCTCTGCGCCGCCGCGCCTGACCCTCGCCGACCTGGCCGACAGTTACCGGCTCAGTGAGCGCGAGCGTCGCCTGCAGGTGCGTGCCGACTCGCCCCTGGCCAACCAGGCCCTGGACGAGCTGCAGTTGCGTTCGCACTACGGCATCAACGTGATTGCCGTGGAACGCCAGCGGCAATTTCGCACCCTGCTGTTGATGGCCACCGGCAACACCCAGCTGCTGCCCGGCGACGTGTTGCTGGTCGACCTGGCCAGCCCCGCCATCGCGGTGCTCGGCGCCTACCAGGAGCTGGGCCTGGAGGCGCTGCCGCTGCGCAACTCCTACTACAGCGTGCACTCCCACGAACTCGGCTTGGCCGAGGTGGCGTTGCCACCGGAGTCGCACCTGCCGGGCAAGAGCATTCAGGAGTTGGGACTGCGCAGCCGTTACAAGCTCAACGTGGTCGGCTTGCGTCGCCATGGGCAGGCACTCGAAGGCTTGCTGGTGGACGAGAAGCTGACCCACGCCGACACCCTGCTGGTGGCCGGCAGCTGGAAGCAGATCCATCACCTGCAAAGCCTCAATCGGGATTTCCTGGTGCTCAGCCTGCCCGCCGAGGTCGATGAGGTGGCGCCCGCCGCGCGCAAGGCGCCCTACGCCCTGCTGAGCCTGGCGGTGATGGTCGGGCTGATGATCAGCGGCCTGGTGCCCAACGTGATGGCCGCATTGATCGGCTGCCTGCTGATGGGCGCCTTTCGCTGCATCGACATGCCCAGCGCCTACCGGTCGATCCACTGGCCGAGCCTGATCCTGATCGTCGGCATGCTGCCGTTCGCCCTGGCCCTGCAGAAAACCGGCGGCATCGACCTGGCGGTCAACGGCCTGGTGAGTGCGCTTGGCAACGCCGGGCCACGGGTGATCCTGGCCAGCCTGTTCGCGGTCACCGCGTTGATCGGTCTGTTCATCTCCAATACCGCAACCGCCGTGCTGATGGCGCCGGTCGCCATCGCCACCGCCCAGGCCCTGGGCGCATCGCCACTGCCGTTCGCCATGACCGTCGCCCTCGCCGCCTCGGCGGCGTTCATGACGCCGATTTCATCCCCGGTAAACACTCTGGTGCTGGGGCCGGGCCAGTATCGCTTCGGTGACTTCGTGCGCATCGGCGTGCCATTCACCGTGCTGGTGATGATCGTCAGCGTGGTGGTGGTGCCGTGGATATTTCCGCTGTAGTTCAAGCGCCAAAGAAGGTGTTTTTGTGGGAGCGCGCCATGCGCGCGAAATCGCGGGCACGGCCCGCTCCCACTGGGATATGCAGTTCAGCTCGCCGCAACACCAACAGCAAACCACCAAGCACACCACCACCACCTGTGGGAAAATGCCCGGCCCGCCACTTTCGCAATGATCAGCATGCCCAGCAAACGCCCGCCCAAACCGCCCGCCGCCTCCACTGCCAAAGGTCAGCTGCACCCCCGCAATCGCCATCAGGGCCGTTATGACTTTCCGGCGTTGATCAAGGCCAGCCCGGAGCTCGGGGCGTTCGTGATCATCAACCCCTATGGCAACCAGAGCATCGACTTCGCCAACCCGGCAGCGGTCAAGGTGTTCAACCGCGCGCTGCTCAAGCAGTTCTACGGCATCAATCACTGGGACATTCCGGCCGACTACCTGTGCCCGCCGATTCCCGGGCGCGCCGACTACCTGCACTACCTGGCCGACCTGCTGGCGGGCGACAACGGCGGTGACATCCCCCGCGGCGCGGCAGTTCGGGCGCTGGATATCGGCGTGGGCGCCAATTGCATCTACCCGCTATTGGGCAACCGCGAATACGGCTGGCGTTTCCTCGGCGCGGACATCGCGCCCGAGGCCATCGCCTCGGCACAGACCATCGTGCAGGCGAACCCGGGTCTCCGCGAGCCAATCGAGCTGCGCCTGCAGGCGGATGCCGGGCATGTATTCAAGGGGCTGCTGAACGCCGACGAACGCTTCGAGCTGACCCTCTGCAATCCACCCTTCCATGCCTCGGCCGCCGAAGCCGGCAGCGGCAGCAAGCGCAAATGGCGCAACCTCGGCAAACTCGACCCCAAGCGCAAGCTGCCGGTGCTCAACTTCGGCGGCCAGGCGGCGGAGCTGTGGTGCCCGGGCGGTGAGGCGGCGTTCGTGGCGCGGCTGATTGGGGAAAGCGCCGAACACCGCGACCAGGTGCTGTGGTTCAGCACACTGATCTCCAAGGCCGGCAACCTGCCGGGTGTGTACGCCACGCTGAACAAAGTCGGCGCCCTGCAAACCCGCACGGTGGAAATGAGCCAGGGCCAGAAGCAGAGCCGCTTCGTGGCCTGGAGCTTTCATACGGCCGAGCAGCGTCAGCGCTGGATGAGCGCCCGCGCCAGCGCCTGATCGCAGCCGCCCGGTCAGCCGGGGCGGCGCAACAGCATCAGCGCCAGTGCCCCGACCAAACCTGCCAAGTACCCTGCTTTGAGCGTCCTGTTCCCGTGCATGCGCCTATCCTTGTTGGTCATGAGCCTCTGCCCAGTGGACGCAGACTTGGCATTACGCGACACATCGACTCACGCGGCGACTTGTCGACTGCAATGCGCGAACTGCAGCCTCACGCGTCTTTTTCGTCCATAATCGCCGCCCTCGAAAAGCTGCCGGGTTGCCTCCGGCCCTGAAAGGACGATTCCATGCTGCGCATCACCGAACTGAAACTGCCCCTCGACCATGCAGACGACGCCCTGCGCCCGGCCCTGGTCGAACGCCTGGGCATCGCTGACAACGAGCTGCTGGAATTCAGCGTGTTCAAGCGCAGCTACGATGCCCGCAAGAAATCCGGCGACATGCCATTCATCTACACCCTGGATTTCAGCGTGCGCGACGAGGCCGCTCTGCTGGCGCGCTTCGCCGACGACCGCCATATCGGCATCGCTCCGGACGTGCGCTACAAGCCGTTGAGCATTGCTGCCGAGCAACAGCCGGAGCAACGCCCGCTGGTCATCGGCTTCGGCCCGTGCGGCATCTTCGCAGCGCTGATCCTGGCGCAAATGGGCCTCAAGCCCATCGTCCTGGAGCGTGGCAAGGAAGTGCGCCAGCGCACCAAGGACACCTGGGGCCTGTGGCGCAAGAAGGTGCTCGACCCCGAGTCCAACGTGCAGTTCGGCGAAGGCGGCGCGGGCACCTTTTCCGATGGCAAGCTGTACAGCCAGATCAAGGATCCCAACCACTACGGGCGCAAGGTGCTGGAAGAGTTCGTCAAGGCCGGTGCGCCGGAGGAGATCCTCTACGTCAGCAAGCCGCATATCGGCACCTTCCGCCTGACCGGCGTGGTGGCCACCATGCGTGAAGAGATCAAGGCCCTCGGCGGCGAAGTGCGCTTCCAGCAGCGCGTCAGCGATGTGCTGATCGAAGACGGCCAACTGGTCGGCGTGGAGCTGGAAAGCGGCGAGCAGATACACAGCCGCCACGTCATCCTGGCCCTTGGCCACAGCTCGCGCGACACCTTCCGCGCCCTGCACGCGCGCGGCGTATTCATGGAAGCCAAGCCGTTCTCGGTGGGTTTCCGCATCGAACACCCGCAGTCGCTGATCGACCGTGCACGCCTCGGCAAATACGCCGGTCACCCGAAGCTCGGCGCCGCCGACTACAAGCTGGTGCACCACGCAAAAAACGGCCGCTCGGTGTACAGCTTCTGCATGTGCCCGGGCGGCACCGTGGTCGCGGCCACCAGCGAGCCACACCGGGTGGTCACCAACGGCATGAGCCAGTACTCGCGCAACGAGCGTAACGCCAATGCCGGTATCGTGGTCGGCATCACCCCCGAGCAGGACTATCCCGGCAGTCCGCTGGCCGGTGTGGAATTGCAGGAGCGCCTGGAAGCCCACGCCTACGTGCTCGGCGGCAGCAATTACGAAGCGCCGGGGCAACTGGTCGGCGACTTCATCGCCGGCAGGCCAAGCACCGCACTGGGCAGCGTGGAGCCGTCCTACAAGCCGGGGATCAAGCTGGGGGATCTGGCGCCCTCGTTGCCGGATTTCGCCATCGAGGCGATCCGCGAGGCCTTGCCGGCGTTCGCCAAGCAGATCAAGGGCTTCGACCTGCACGATGCGGTGCTGACCGGTATCGAAACGCGTACCTCGTCACCACTGCGCATTACCCGTGGCGAAGACCTGCAAAGCCTCAACGTGCGCGGACTGTTCCCGGCCGGTGAAGGCGCAGGCTACGCCGGCGGCATCCTGTCTGCCGGTGTCGACGGTATTCGTGTGGCCGAGGGCGTGGCACGGGCAATCCTTGGCGAGCACGCCGGCTAACCCGTCAGGCCAAGGGGCGCGCAGCAACGCTGACGCGCCAGGCCGCTCAGGATTCCCAGGGGCGACCGCGGGTGCGCCTGACCAGTTTGACCTTGTCCTGCATGGCCGCCTTGGCCAGCATGTGCGCGCTGACCGGCGCGGTGATGAACAGGAACAGGGTGATCAGCAGTTCGTGAATGCTGAGCCCCTGCGACTGGTTACCAAAGAAGATCATCGAGGCCACGACCATGGCGCCAACGCCCAGGGTGGTGGCCTTGGTCGGGCCGTGCAGGCGGGTGAAGAAATCCGGCAGGCGATACAGGCCGATCGCGCCGATCAGCGCGAACGAGCAACCCACCAGCAAGAAGAATGCGACCAGTGCTTCGATCCAGAATGGCATGCTGACGATCCTCCGTTCAGTCGATGATTTCGCCGTGCATCATGTGCTTGCCCACCGCCACGGTGCCGACGAAGCCCATGATGGCGATCAGTAGCGCGGCCTCGAAGAACAGATCCGATTGCAGCCAGATACCGAACAGCACGATCAGTGCCAGCGCGTTGATGTACAGGGTATCGAGCGCCAACACGCGATCCGGCATCGACGGCCCACGCACCAGCCGGACCACGTTGAGTACCATGGCAAGGCCCATCAGGGCCATGCAGAAGGGAATCACGATATCGAGCATTCGAAAATCTCCAGCAGCGGCGCTTCGTAGCGCGACTTGACCTGCGCGATGATGTCATCGCCGTCCGCCGCATCCAGCACGTGCAGCAACAGCGTCTTGTGATCGGCGCTGAGCCCCGAGGATACGGTACCTGGCGTCAACGACAGGATGCACGCCAGCACGCCCAGCAAGAACTCGTTCTCGATGCGCACCGGCACCTCGACGAAGGCTGGCCTGAGCCTGCGCGTCGGGCCCAGTACCAGGCGCGCCACATGAATGTTGGCCACCAGGATGTCCCACAGCACCATCAGGATGTAGCGGCACAGCTTCAGCGGACGGCGCAGGCGCGGCACGTCGAACATGAAGTCGCGGCACAGCAGCATGATGCCCCAGCTGAGAAAGGCGCCCAGCACCAGGTGCCCGACACTCGGCTTGTTGACCAGAAACAGCCAGATCACCGTCAGCATCAGGGTAAATATGGGGTGAGGAAGCCAGCGTTTGAGACTCATGCTCCACCTCCGCGTACCAGTTGCAGGTAAGCGCCAACGTCCAGCAATTGCTGAGCCGT
>Ga0207790_1000131_pt1 | contig 29633 bp, 24 predicted proteins | sample HigsolmetaGSP14D_FD_184842 | JGI IMG/M metagenome (GOLD analysis project Ga0207790, IMG submission 184842) | High solid enriched microbial communities from the Joint BioEnergy Institute, USA - SP1-4-D (SPAdes) | ecosystem: Engineered > Bioreactor > SSF (Solid state fermentation) > Aerobic >...
GTCGTTACCGGTTGCCGAGCCAGTCGCGCCGCCCCAGCCTGCACCTGCACCTGCACCTGCACCTGCACCTGCACCTGCAGCACCGACTGCCGTTGATGATGGCGAGCTGATGGAGGCCTTTCTGCGCGGTGCGGGCCTGCAGCACCTGCGCCTGGATCGTGCCGCGGCCGCGGCGCAGATGGAGGCCATCGGGCGCAGTTACCGGCTGATGGTCGAGGGGTTGATCGACGTGCTGCGTGCGCGGGCCAGCCTCAAGGGCGAGTTCCGCATGGCGCAAACCATGATTCAGCCGGTGCAGAACAACCCGTTGAAATTCGCCCCCAACGTCGACGAAGCGCTGCTGATGCTGCTGCGTCACGACAACCAGGCGTTCATGGCGCCGGACCAGGCGGTGGGCGAGAGTTTCGACGACCTGCGTGCCCACCAGTTGGCGCTGATGGCGGGCGTGCAGGCAGCCATCAAATATTTGCTCGCACGCTTTGAACCGCGTGAGCTGGAAGGGCGTCTGAACAAGCCGAGCGGCTTGTCGGCCCTGCTGCCCAATGGCCGGCGCGCCCATTACTGGGAGCTGTTCACCGAGCTGTACGCGACCATTTCCCAGGAGGCCGAAGACGGTTTCCAGGAACTGTTCGGTCGTGAATTCAGCCGCGCCTACGAAGAACACATTACGAGATTGAGGGGCCGTTGAGGCCCTAGGCCCGCCGCGTCGTGGCGGGCCAGCGGTAACCATCGAGGAAGCGTTATGCCAAGGATTTTGCCACTGCTGGTGTTTCTGTTGCTCGGCGCCTGTGCGTCGGGGCCGAAAGAACCGCCGCCCACCACCGTCGAGCTGCAGCTGCAGGCCAGCCGCGATCTCAACCCGGCGCTCGACAGCGCGGCGTCGCCGGTCTGGGTGCATGTCTACCAGTTGCGCAATGCCTCGACCTTTTCCCGAGCCGACTTCTTTTCGCTGGTCGACCGCGCCGACGCCACCCTGGCGGGCGAGCTGATCGAGACCGAGCGTTTCGTGGTGCGCCCCGGCGAAACCCAACGCAAATCATTGACCCTCGACGATGCTACCCGCCACCTCGGCGTGGTGGTGGCCTACCGCGCCCTCGACCGTTCGATCTGGCGCCAGGTCATCGAAATTCCTGCCCATCAGGCAAGCGCCCTGCGCCTGCAGCTGGACGCCTATGCCATCAGCGCTGCGCCGCTGACCCCTCTTGAGTGACTGGAGACCCGTTCATGTCCTGGAACAATCGTGTGGTTTGGTCGGAGGGGATGTTCCTGCGACCGCAGCACTTCCAGCAGCAGGATCGCTACATCGAAACCCTGGTCGAAAGCCGCAGCCATGCCGCGCAGCCCGGCGCCTGGGGCTTTTCTCAACTGTTGATCGACAGTGCCCTGCTGGCCCAGGGCAAGCTGGCGATCCTCTCGGCGCGCGGCCTGCTGCCGGACGGCACGCCCTTCAATATTCCCGAGAACGATGCCGCGCCGGCGCCGCTGAATATCGACGATAACCTGCGTGATGGCATCGTCTACCTGGCGCTGCCGCTGCGCCGTGCGGGTATCCGCGACACCGTGGAGGCCGGCGAGAGCCTGGGTTCGGCGCGCTACCAGAGCAGCGTGCACGAAGTGCGCGACGACAACTCCTCGCTGGAAAGCCGTGCGCCGGTGGCGATCGGTTCCCTCGCGCTGCGCCTGATCACCGAGCGTGACGGCCTCGACGAACACGCGGCGGTCGGTGTGGTACGTGTGGTTGAGAAACGCGAAGACCGCAGCCTGTTGCTCGACGACAGCTATATCCCGCCGCTGCTCGACGTCAGTGCCTCGCGACCGTTGTCCGGGTTTCGCAACGAGCTGCTCGGCCTGCTGCACCAGCGTGGTGAGGCCCTGGCCGGGCGAGTGGTGGCTTCCGGCGCAGGTGGCGCCTCGGAAATCGCCGATTTCCTGCTGCTGCAACTGGTCAACCGCGCCCAGCCGCTGGTCGCGCATCTGGCGCGGATCACCCCGTTGCACCCGGAGGTGCTGTACCGCGAACTGGTGGCGCTGGCCGGTGAGTTCGCCACCTTCACGGCGGCAGAACGGCGCCCAGGCGAGTACCCGGTGTACGAGCACGACGACCTGACCACCACCTTCGCGCCGGTGATGCTGGCGCTGCGTCAGGCGCTGTCGATGGTCATCGACAGCCGCGCGATTCCGATCCCGATCATCGAGAAGTCCTACGGCGTACACGTGGCGATGCTCGCCGACAAGTCGCTGCTCGACTCGGCCAGCTTCATCCTCGTGGTGCGTGCCGACGTGCCAGGCGAGAGCCTGCGTGGGCACTTCCCGCAGCAGGCCAAGATCGGCTCGGTGGAGCACATCCGCGACCTGGTCAACCTGCAGTTGCCGGGCATCGGCCTGCTGCCGCTACCGGTGGCGCCGCGCCAGCTGCCGTACCACGCCGGCTCCAACTATTTCGAACTGGACCGGGGCAGCGACCACTGGAAACAGCTGATCCATTCCGGCGGTTTCGCTTTCCACATCGCAGGCCAGTTCCCGGGCCTGAACCTGGCCTTCTGGGCCATCCGAGGCTGACGCGCGATGACCATCGACGATCCATTTGGCGCCTTGCCCGGCCAGCCCGGCAAGGGCAGCGACCCGGCAAACAACGACCGCACCATGATCATGCCGCGCCCCGGTGGCCGTGCTGCCGAGCCTGCGCGCCCGGCACCTGCCGGCTCACCGCCGCCAGCCATGCCCAGCGCGCCACCCTTGGCGGCCCGTGGTCTCGGGCTGAACCCCATCGAAGCCGCGGCCGGGCCGATGCTGGCGCTGCTGACGCGCCTGCGCAGTACCATTTCCCACCCCGCGCCGGCCAGCCTGCGTGCCCAGCTGCTCGGCTACCTGCGCCAGTTCGAGGACAAGGCCCGCGCCGCGGGTGTCGCTCAGGACGAGGTGATGCTGGCGCGCTACGTACTCTGTACCGCCCTGGACGAGGCCGTGCTCAGCACGCCCTGGGGCAGCGCCAGTGACTGGAGCAAGCAGAGCCTGCTGATCACCCTGCACAACGAGGCCTGGGGCGGCGAGAAGGTCTTCCAGCTGCTCGACCACTGCCTGCAGAACCCGCGCCAGCGCCTCAACCTGCTGGAGCTTTTGTACCTGTGCATCAGCCTCGGCATGGAAGGTCGCTACCGGGTCATGCAGGACGGCCGCAGCCAGCTCGACGCCTTGCGCGAGCGAGTAGCGGCGACCATTCGCAGTACCCGTGGCGAGATCGAGCGCGAGCTGTCGCCGCACTGGCGCGGCCTGGTGGTCGCCCGTGATCGTCTGCGCCAGTTCCTGCCGCCCTGGGTGGCGGTGGCCATCGGCCTGGCGATCCTGCTGGTGCTGCTGTTCGGCCTACGCATGAAATTGGCAGCCGAAGCCGAGCCGGTGTTCCGCAACCTGCACGCCCTGGGCGACGTGCCGGTGCAGACCATCGACCGCCCGGCGCAGCAGCCACGGATCGTCGAGCGCCCACGCCTGGCGGGCTTTCTGGCCGAGGAAATTCGTGCGCAGAAAGTCGCGGTGGAAGATGCCGTCGATCGCTCCGTGGTGACCATTCGCGGCGACCAGCTGTTCGCCTCCGGCAGTGCATCGATCGCCGATGACTTCCAGCCGCTGCTGCTGCGCATCGCCGAGGCGATTCGCAAGGTCAACGGCCAGGTGCTGGTCACCGGGCACAGCGATAACCGGCCAATCGCCACGCTGCGCTACCCGTCCAACTGGAAGCTGTCCCAGGATCGCGCCCAGCAGGTGATGGACGTGCTGGCGGCCAAGACCGGCCAGCCCGCGCGCTTCCGTGCCGAAGGCCGCAGCGACACCGAAGCGGTGGCGTCGAACGATACGGCAGAGGGCCGCGCGCGTAACCGCCGGGTCGAAATCACAGTCTTTGCGGAGGGCGTCGAGTGAAGGCGTTTTTCGGTTTCATGGCCCGTTGGGTCATGCCGGTATTGGGCCTGATCGCGCTGGCATTGGTGATCTGGTTCGTTGGCCCGTTGATCGCCATCGGCGGTTTCGAACCGCTGGCCGGCAGCACGGTGCGCTGGACGCTGATCATCCTGCTGTTCGCCCTGTGGGCGGCCTGGCGGCTGATGCGCATCATCCAGGCACGGCGTAATGCCGCCAGGGTCATGCAGGGCCTGGTGGAAGTGGCGCCGGATCCCACCAGTGTGGCCACCGCCGAGGAGCTGGCCACCCTGCGCCAGCGCATGGATGAGGCCCTGGGCCTGCTCAAGCGCGCCAAACTGGGCGGCGGTGAGCGGCGCAATCTCTACGAATTGCCGTGGTACGTGATCATTGGCCCGCCCGGTTCCGGCAAGACCACCGCGCTGGCCAACTCCGGGCTGCGCTTTCCCCTCGCCGAGCAGATGGGCGCTGGGGCCGTGCGTGGCGTGGGTGGTACGCGCAACTGCGACTGGTGGTTCGCCGACGAAGCCGTGCTGCTCGACACCGCCGGCCGCTATACCACCCAGGACAGCCATGCGGCGGTCGACAAGGCTGCCTGGCTGGGCTTTCTCGACCTGCTCAAGAAGCAGCGCTCGCGCCGGCCCATCGATGGCGCCTTCGTGGCCATCAGCCTCTCCGACCTGCTGCTCGGCAGTGAAAGCGAGCGGGCGGCCCATGCGGTGGCCATCCGCTCCCGGGTGCAGGAGCTGTATACCCAGCTTGGCGTACGCTTCCCGGTGTACGTGATGCTCACCAAGCTGGACCTGGTGCCCGGTTTCATGGAGTTTTTCGATGGCCTGAGCAAGGAAGAGCGCGCCCAGGTATGGGGCATGACCTTCACCCTGGATGACGGCAAGAGCGCCGAGGGCCCGTTGCAGGTATTTCGCAGCGAGTTCGATGCCCTGGAAGCGCGCCTCAACGAGCGCCTGGTCGAGCGCCTGCAGCAGGAGCGCGATCCGGCGCGCCGCGATCTGATCTACGGCTTCCCGCAGCAGTTCGCGGCGCTGCGTGAAGCGCTGGCGGGCTTTCTCGACGGCGTGTTCAAGCCCAACCCCTACGAGGAGCGGGTGTTGCTGCGCGGTGTGTACCTGACCAGCGGCACCCAGGAAGGCAGCCCGATCGACCGGCTGATCGGCGCCATGGCGCAGAGCATGAGCCTGGATCGCCAGCACCTGGCCCGCCAGACCGGCACCGGGCGCAGCTACTTCATCGAGCGCCTGCTGCGTGACGTGGTATTCGGCGAGCGCGGCCTGGTCGGCGCCAACCCCAAGGTCGAGCGGCAGAAGCGCTGGCTGGCCCGCGGGGTGATCGCCGCGACCGTGGTACTGGTGCTCGGTACCGCAGCGGTATGGTTCGCCAGCTTCCGCGCCAACCAGGCCTATATCGCCGCCGTGGATGCCCGCGTGCAGCCGCTGCGTGGTGAACTGCAGGCGCTCAGCCCGGCGCAGCGCGAAGTGCTGGCGGTGCAGCCGCTGCTCAACGCCATCCGCAATGTCAGTGGTGATGCGCCAGGCTGGGCCGAAGGTTTCGGCCTGTACCAGGGCGACATGCTCGACAGCGAAGCCTCCAGTGTCTACCGCAAGCTGCTGATCGCCGTCATGGCGCCGCGGGTGCTGGCGCGCCTGGAAGAACAACTGCGTGCCGGCGGCAATTCGGACTTCCTCTATGAAGGGCTCAAGGCCTACCTGATGCTCGGTGAGGCCGAACGCTACGACGCCGACTTCATCAAGGCCTGGATCGCCCTGGACTGGGACCGCAGCCTGCCGCGCGACCTGTTGCCCGAACAGCGTGAAGCGCTCAACGCGCACCTGGCGGCGCTGTATGACCGCCAGCCACCGGTGGTGCGCCTTGACGAGCAGCTGATCGAGGACGTGCGCCGCCAGCTGCAGCGCCTGTCCGTGGCCCAGCGCGCCTATGACCGGGTCAAGCGCCAGAAGCTGCCCGACGGCATCCCGGACTTCCGTATCAGCGACGCTGCGGGGCGTGATGCTGCCCTGGTGTTCACCCGCAAGAGCGGCAAGCCGCTGAACGAGCCGCTCAGTGGCTTCTACACCCAGCGTGGTTACCGCGAGGCGTTCCTGGTCGGCAGTGTCAGCCAGGCCGGCACGCTGGCCGAGGAGCAGTGGGTGCTCGGTCGCAGCCTCGATGACGGGCAGAACGCCGCGGCCCTGGCCCTGGAGGTGCGCCGTCTCTACGTGCAGGACTACATGCGCCAGTGGGATGCGCTGCTCGCCGATATCGATTTCGTGCCGGTGACCAGCGTGGCCCAGGCTGCGGATGTGCTGCGCGTGCTGTCGGGCCCGACGTCGCCGCTGAAAAAACTGCTGCAGGCGGTGGCCAAGGAAACCGACCTGCAGAAGGAAGAGCGCCTGGTCGCCGAGAAGCTCAAGGAGCGTGGCGGTGACACCGTCGACCGCCTCAAGCAGCAGCTCGGCTCGCTGGTGGGGCAGTCGGAAGAGGGCGCAGCCCAGGTGCTGGCCACCGAGATGGACCCGATCACCGCGCATTTCGCCGAACTCAACAGCCTGGTCGAGGATGCCGAAGGCCAGCCGCCGGCCATCGATGCGCTGCTGCAGGATCTCAACGCGCTGTACGTGCAGGTCAGCGCCATGAGCGGCGCCAGTGGTGATGCGCTGCTGGGCGAGTCGCGCAACCAGACTGCGGCCGCCGCCGATCAGGTGCGCCTGAGCGCCGAGCGCCAGCCACCAGTGGTGCAGGGCTTCCTCAAGTCGGTGGTCGGCTCGACCACCGGCACCATGATGGGTGGCATCCGCAACCAGCTCAACGCGGCCTGGATGAGCGAAGTGGTCAGCGTCTATCGCCAGTCCTTGGCGGGTCGCTACCCGCTGGACCGCAACAGTAGCCGCGATGCCACGCTGGACGACTTCGGCCATTTCTTCGGCCAGGGCGGCGTGCTCGACAGCTACTTCCGCAAGTACCTGCAGCCCTACGTGGACACCTCGGCGAGCACCTGGCGCTGGCAGCCGGGCGCCGCGCAGAAGCTCGGTATCGGCAGTGGCGTACTGCAGACCTTCCAGCGTGCGGCGAGCATTCGCGAGGCGTTCTTCCGCTCCGGCGGTACCCAGCCGATGGTGCGCTTCGAGCTGCGGCCGGTGGCGATGGACGCCAGCATCGAGCAATTCCAGCTCGACCTCGACGGCCAGCAGTTCACTTACGACCATGGCCCGGCGCGGCCAGTGGCCATGCAATGGCCGAGCGCCAACGGCACGGGCGTGGTGCGCCTGAACATTTCGCCGGCGTCGGTCACTGGCCGCTCTGGCATCACCCTGGAAGGCCCGTGGGCCTGGTTCCGCCTGCTCGATCAGTCGGACCTGGCCCAGGGCAATTCACCGGATCGCTTCACCCTGCGCATGCGCGTGGACAACGCCAGCATTTCCAGCGAGCTGCGCGCCAGCAGCGCCTTCAATCCATTCCGCCGCCAGGTGGTGAGCGGTTTCAGCCTGCCGGAGCGTTTGTGAGTACACCAGGTTTCTACGGCAAGCTGGCCGTACGGGGAGATTTCATTCACCGCGGTTTGCGTCCGGCGTTCATCGAGGCCTGGGATACCTGGCTGGCGGCGGGCCTGGCAGCCAGCCAGCAGACCCTTGGCGAAGCCTGGCTGGACGCCTACCTGGTCAGCCCGCTGTGGCGCTTTGCCGTGGCGCCCGGCCTGCTCGGCCCTGAGCCGGTGTGCGGGGTGATGATGCCCAGCGTCGACCGGGTGGGGCGCTATTTCCCGCTGACCATCGCGCTGCCGTTGCCGGCGGATACCGATATCGGCCAGTTGGTCAGCGGCGCTGACGATTGGTTCGAGCGCGCCGAAGGGTTGCTGCTGTCGACGCTGGAGGAGGGCGCCGATGCCGGCGCGTTCGAGCGCGGCGTCGAAGCCTTGGGCAGCCCGCAATTGGCGACCTGCAACGGGCCGCGCTGGGACGCCAGCGGCGCCGCGATCTGGTCTGTGGATAATCCTCAGGACCGCGGCCTGGCGCTGATGCAGCAGGCCTGGAGTGGCGCCAGCCTGTGGTGGGGCAATGGATCCGAGCGCGTAGCGCCAGGGCTGGTGCGCTTCGCCGGGTTGCCGCCGGCCGAGGCGTTCTGCAGGTTGCTCAGCGAGTTCGCGGGAGGGCAGGCATGATCCCGTCGACCGTCACCCGCTACTACTCGGCCAGCCACACCCATGTCGGCATGGTGCGCAAGATCAACGAGGATGCCTGCCTGGATGCCCCGGACAATGGCCTGTGGGCGGTCGCCGATGGCATGGGTGGCCATGCCAGTGGCGATTTCGTCAGCAGCCTGATCATCGACAGCCTGCGTAGCCTGCCGCCCAGCGCGGTACTCGACACCTATCGGGGCGCGATCATCGACACCCTGGACCAGGTCAACGAGCAGGTGCGCGTTGAAGCCGAGAAGCGCGGCGGCGCCACCATGGGCAGCACCGTGGTGGTGCTGGCTGCGCGGGGTGACGAAGCGCTGTGCCTGTGGGCCGGGGACAGCCGCCTGTACCGGCTGCGCAACAGCGACCTGCAGCCGATCAGCCGTGACCACAGCTACGTGCAGGAACTGGTCGACAGCGGCCTGCTCGACGACGAGGCGGCGCGCAGCCACCCGATGGGCAACATCGTCACCCGCGCCCTTGGCGTGCAGGATGAGCTGGAGCTGGAAACCACCAGGCTGGAGGTGCGTCCCGGCGATACCTTCCTGCTCTGCAGTGACGGCCTGAACAAGACGGTCGAGGATCACGAACTGCGTGAAGTGCTGGGCCACGAAGACCCTTACCAGGTGGTGCGTAGCCTGGTGCACCTTGGCTTGACCCGGGGCGCGCCGGATAATATTACCGCCGTGGTGATCAAGGCCGGTTAGGCCGCCACGGCGTCTGCTCCACTCACCATCCAGACAGCTGCTGCGCCCGGGATTCCCGGGCTGGCCTCGGAAGACCGAATAGCATGGACATGCAAATACCGGGTTACGACATCGAACGCGAGCTGGGCGATGGCGCGATGGCCGTGGTCTACCTGGCGACCCAGCGTTCCCTCGACCGCAAGGTGGCGCTCAAGGTGATGGCCGCCTCCCTGGCTGCCGACCCGACCTTCTGCGAACGCTTCCTGCGCGAGGGCAAGACCCTGGCGCGGCTGTCGCATCCCAACACCGTGACCATCCACGACATCGGCAATGTCGGCAGCCTCTACTACATGGCCATGGAGTACCTGCCCAACGGCACGCTCAAGGAGCGCATCGCCGCGGGCCTGAGCATCGACCAGGGGCTGGTGTGGATTCGCCAGATCGCCTCGGCCCTGGGCTATGCCCACGCGCAAGGCATGGTGCACCGCGATGTGAAACCGGCCAACATCCTGTTCCGCGCCGACGGCACCGCGGTGCTCAGCGACTTCGGTATCGCCAAGGCGCTGGATGATCGCACCCAGTTCACCCAGGCCGGTTTCGCCGTTGGCACGCCCAGCTACATGAGCCCCGAGCAGGCCCGCGGGCTGGACATCGATGGCCGCGCCGACCTCTACGCCCTGGGCGTGGTGCTCTATGAAATTCTCACCGGCAAGCTGCCCTATACCGGCAGCGATTCGCTGTCCACGGCGCTGGCGCACCTGACCGAGCCGCTGCCGGCACTGCCCATGGTGCATGGCCGCTACCAGCCGATTCTCGAGCGCCTGCTGGCCAAGGATCCCAAGGAGCGTTTTGCCGACGCCGCCGAGCTGATCGCTGCCCTGGATCGCCTGCAGGCGCCGGCTGACGACGCCACCCTGTTCCAGCCACTGGTGCTGCCTGCAGGCGGAGATGCGCCAAACGACGCCAGTGTGCCGCCGCTGGCTCCAGTTTCCGTGGAGATTCCGACCCATGCGCCTGCCGCCGAACCCACGGCGGCACCACGCCCGCAACCCTCGCCGCTGGCGTCTTCGGTGCGTGCGGGCAATGCAGGCTCCAGCAGGAAGCCGCTGATCCTCGGCGCCTCGCTGGCGGGCGTGCTGTTGCTGGCCGGTTGCGGCTACTGGCTGTTCGGCTCGGATGCAACGGGGCCTGCTGCGCCGCCGGTGGCCGGTCAGCCGGCCCAGAGCCAATCGCAGTCCCAGGCCCAGCCCAGCGGCGAGGCCGGGCCGATCTCGGCGGCGGCCGACAGCGACGGCGGTGATCGCCCACTGCTGATGCCCGGCAAGAAGACCCTGTTCCAGCGCGTACTGACCAAGCCGGGCGCCAAGTTGGCCGATCAAGCCGGCGGCAGCGGTGGCAAGGACATGCCGGCGTTCTCGGTGTTCTACGTCTATGCCCGCCAGGACATCGACGGCCAGCCCTGGCTGCAGATCGGCGCGTCCACCGATGGCCGTCGTGATGGCTGGCTGCCGGCCAATGCGGTGAGCGACTGGAAGCAGAGCCTGGTGCTCAAGTTCACCGAGCGCTCCGGTCGTGCGCCGGTGATGTTCGTGCGTGATGCCTCGGCCCTGGAGCAGTTGCTGGCCGAGCCGGCACGCGCCCGCGAAGCCCTGCGCGAGGCGCTCAAGGGCACCGGCCACAACGTGGTGGCGGTCGAGCCCGGCGGCAGCGCCGTACCCCAGGATCAGTTCTACCTGTTGCCGATCTTCGACTCCGAGGAGACCTTCGACGCCAACGGCCAGCCGCTGCAGCTGCTCAACGTCGCCTCCATCGACCCGGGCAGTGCCCCGCAAGCCCAGGCCGACAGCACGCCTGCGGCGATGCCGGAAGGCTTCAAAACGGCCATCGTGCTGGTGGTCGACACCTCGGTATCGATGCAGCCCTACATCGACCGCGTGCGCGATGTGGTGCATGAGCTGCAGGGGCAGATCTCCGCCCGGGGCGACCTGGACAGCGTCAGCTTCGGCATGGTCGGTTTCCGCAGCAACACCAGCAAGACCCCGGGCCTGGAATACACCGCCAAGACCCTGGTCAGCCTGGAGCAGGGCCGCGACCCCGAGCGCTTCCTGCAGCTGGCGCAGCAGATCAAGGCCACCGATGTGTCCAGCCACGACTTCAACGAAGACGCCTTTGCCGGTGTCATGCAGGCCGTCGACGGCATGGACTGGAACGGCTACGGCGGCCGCCTGATCCTGCTGGTCAGTGATGCCGGTGCGCTGCGCAAGAGCGACCCGCTGGGCCTGACCCAGATGAACGAGGCCGAAGTGCGCGAGGCAGCCCTGCGCAAGCAGATCAAGATCTACGCCCTGCACCTGAAAACCCCGGCCGGCAAGCGCAATCACGGCTTCGCCGAGCAGCAGTACCGCAGCCTGACCGCCGACCCCAACCCGCGTATCGGCGACCTTTACGTGCCGGTGGCCGGTGGTGACGTGAATGCCTTCGGGCAGAGCGTGTCGCAGATCGGCAGTGCCTTCGCCGACCTGGTGCATCAGGTGCGTACCGAAAGCAGCCTGCCCGAACCCAAGGGCGGCGCGAGCATCGCCGACAAGTCGGCGGCGGTCGGCTACGCCATGCACATGGATTTCCTCGGCCACCAGAGCCAGGCGCGTGCGCCCCAGGTGGTCACCGCCTGGACCAGCGACCGCGACATCACCGATCCGGCCCTGCCGGCCTTCCAGGTCTGCGTGCTGCTCACCAAGCTGCAGCTCAACGATCTGCAGCAGTCGCTGCGCATGGTGGTCGATGCGGCGCGGCGCACGCAGAGCTCGCCCAAGGACTTCTTCCAGGAAATCGCCAGTGCCAGTGCGCACATGAGCCGCGACCCTTCGGCGCTGGTCAAGGGCGGCAACCTGGCGCAGAGCGGCGTGCTCGGCGAGTACCTGGACGGCCTGCCGTACCGCAGCAAGGTGCTGAACATGAGCCAGGACCTGTGGCTGTCGCTCAGCGTCGCCGAGCAGGAAGACTTCATCGACGAGCTGGACTCCAAGATCAAGCTCTACGAAACCTTCCACAACGACACGGCCAACTGGGTACGCTTCGGCGACGCCGCCCCCGGCGACGCGCTGTATCGCGTGCCGTTGTCGACGTTGCCCTGATGCTCAGCCTCGAGGCGATCAGCAAGACCCGCGGCGCCGACGGGCAGCGCTATCGCCTGGAAATCCCGGCGCTGCAGTTGCGCGCCGGGCGCCGCATCGCCCTGATCGGTGCCAGTGGCAGCGGCAAGAGCACGCTGCTCGATTTGCTGGCGCTGGTGCTGTCGCCGGATTCCGGCGGCGTCCAGCGCTGGGACGACGGCGGACAGTGCCTCGATCTTGCCGCGCTGTGGCAACAGGGCAGGCATGACGAACTGGCTGCGCTGCGTGCCCGAGCCTTTGGCTACGTGCTGCAGACCGGCGGCCTGCTTGGCTTTCTCAGTGTACGCGGCAACATCCAGCTGCCCCGCGAGTTGCTGGGCCTGCCCGTCGAGGGTGTGGTCGAGCAACTGGCCGAGCAATTGGGCATCGCCGATCTGCTCGAGCGCCTGCCGGGACGCCTGTCGGTCGGCCAGCGCCAGCGCGTGAGCATCGCTCGCGCCCTGGCCCATCGCCCGGCCATCGTGCTGGCCGACGAGCCGACCGCCTCCCTCGACCCATTGAACGCCGAGCGGGTCATGCAGCTGCTGGTGGAGCAGGCGGCGGCCCGTGATCTGTGCCTGGTGATCTCTACCCATGACCGGGCCCTGGCCGAGCGTTACGGCCTGACAGCCTTGCAGCTGCGGGTCGAGCAGCAGCGCGACGGTCTGGTCACCGCGCGCCTGACGGAGCACGGCTGATGCGCCTGGCGCTGTTCGCCCGCCTGGCCTGGCAGGATTATCGCTGCGACGCGCGGCTGTCCTGGTGCGCGATCCTTGCCCTGGCGGCGGTCATCGCGCCCTTGCTGGTGCTGTTCGGCCTCAAGTTCGGCCTGGTCACCACGCTGACCGAGCGCCTGGAGCGTGACCCTGCGGTGCGCGAAATCATCCCCTTGGGTGGCGCCCGTTTCAATTTGCAGAGCATCGAGGCGCTGGCCCTGCGCGAAGATGTCGGTTTCGTGATTCCGCGTACCCGGCAGATCGCTGCGACCGCCGATCTGCAGGGCCCTGGGCAGATGCTCACCGTGGAAATGCTGCCGACCGCCGACGGCGATCCGCTGCTCGATGGCCGGCCGGCGCCAGCGGACACCCATGCCGTACTGCTCAGCCAGAGTGCGGCGGAAAAGCTCGGCGTGGCGGCTGGTGATGTGCTGCAGGCCGGCTTCGGGCGCCGGGTGGCCGGCCAGCCGCAAGTGGCCCAGGCCAGCCTGCGGGTGCAGGCGGTGTTGCCGGTGACGGCCTTTTCCCGGGATGCACTGTTTGCGCCCCTGAGCCTGCTGGAGGCCGCCGAGGATTATCGCGACGGCCTGGCGGTGCCGGCCTTCGGCTGGCCGGGCGAACGGCCCGCTGCGCAGCGCGAGCGGGTCTACCCGAGTTTCCGCCTTTACGCCCGTGATCTGGAGGGTGTGGAAAGCCTGCGCCAGTATTTCCAGCAGTCGCACCAGGCGGTGGCCACCCAGGCCGAGGCGGTCGCTCAGGTGCGGGCGCTGAGCCGCAACCTGGCATGGGTGTTCTGGTCGGTGGCCTGTCTGTCCCTGGCTGGCGCTTTCGCCGCACTGGCCGCCGGCACCCTGGGGGCGGTGGCGCGCAAGCGCCATGAGCTGGCGGTGTTGCGCCTGCTGGGATTTCCGGCCGTGGCGCTGGTCGCCTTCGTGGTGCTGCAGGCACTCTATACCGGTATCGCCAGCCTCTTGCTCTCGGCGCTGCTGTACGGCCTGGCCGCCAGCGGGCTGAACCTGTTGTTCCAGTCGGCGTCCGGCGAATATGCTTGCCGACTATTGTTTTCCCACTATCTGTTGGCGGCACTGGCCACTTTGCTGTGCTGCGTGCTCGCTGCCGCTGCCGGTGGCTGGCGGGCGGCTCATCTGGAAGCCTCGGAAGGATTGCGTCATGTATAAGGTGCTCAGCGCCACCCTGGTTCTCTCATGCCTGGCCGCTGCTGCCTGGGCCGAGCCCGATGCCGATCCGCTCTACAACCCCAAGCCGCTGAAGGGCGACGTCAGCCTGCCGCTGCCCTGCGACGGGCAGATGGTGTTCCGGCATGTCTACGTGCTCGCCAAGGGTTCGCTGGACGACCACGAGGTCACCCTCGGCTACCCCTTCAGCGAAGGCGAGCCGGGCTATCAGCAGTCGTTCATTTCCGGTTACCGACGCGACTACATCAACGGCCAGTTCACCCTCGGCGACCTGTCCAAGGACTGGCAGGCCAAGGTGCGCGGCGAGCTGCCCAAGGCCGACGGCGTGACCCCGCTCAAGCCGATGCTGTATTTCATCGGCAAGTACGAGGTGACCCAGCGCCAGTACGATCTGGTGATGGCTCAGGCACCTTCCCTGGCTGGCGAAGGCGAGCCACCGGCCTGCGAAGCGCCGTCCGGGATGGCCGGGCGGCTGCCCAAGGTCAACCTGTCGCGCTTCGATGCCGAGCGCTTCGCCGCGGTGTACAGCGCCTGGCTGTTGAAGAACCATCGTGACCTGCTGCCGATCAGTGGCCGCAGCGGCAACGGTGAAGACGGCGGCCAGGCATTCGTGCGCCTGCCCACCGAGGTGGAGTGGGAATACGCAGCCCGCGGCGGCCACGCGGTGAGCCGCCAGCAGCTCGAGGCGCGACTGTTCCCGCGTCCCCAGGAGGGCAGCGAAAGCGATGGCCCGCTGGGCGACTGGGCGGTGTTCAACCAGGTCGCCGGCGGCACCGGGCAGAACGCGCGCTTGCTGCCTATCGGCCTGAAGAAGCCCAACCCCGTCGGCCTGTTCGACGTGATCGGCAACGCTGCGGAGATGGTCCAGGAGTCCTTCCAGCTGGTGCATGCCGGCCGCCGCCAGGGCACCTACGGCGGCTTCGTGGTCAAGGGTGGCAACTACCTGGAAGGCGAGATGACCCTGTTCACCGGGATGCGCCGCGAGTACCCGCTGTTTGGCGCCGATGGCACCGAGCAGCGCAATGAAACCACCGGTTTTCGGGTGTCCATCGGTGCGTTGTCGGCGCCCCGTTCGCGATACAAGGAACTGTTTGCGCAATGGAAGGACGAAGGACGAGTCAGCACGCTCACCGACGAGATCGACGAGGACCAGGACGCCACCAAACTGCTCGATGGGCTGATTGCCAACAGCGACGATCCGCAACTGCGCGACCGCCTGGCGATCGTCAACGAGGAGCTCAAGCGCAGCGTTTCGTTGATCGCCAAGCAGCGTGAGGATGCCGCCGGCAACCTGATTCAGTCGGCGGCCCTGGTGGCCGAAACCATCAACAACTACAACATTCGCCTGACCAATCTTCGCAAGAGCCGTGACGAGGCTCGCAGCGCCAAGGACGAAGCCTCGGCGAAACTGTTCGAAGCGGCCATGGCCAATGGGCAGAGTGCCCTGGATGGCGCCCTGGCGATCTACATCGACAACCTGGCCAACGGTACGCGCTACAGCAACGCGGTGATCCAGGCGCAGTTCCAGCGCACCAAGGAAGAGCTGGCACGCAAACCGGTGTTGGGCAAAAGCCTGGTAACCCGAGCTACGCTGTTCGTGCGGCACGTGGGTGAATACCGCAAGAACCGCAAGGCTGATGCGGATGTGATTCTCAAGCAATTGCTGGCACCCTGATCGGGTCGACCAGCCTTTACGGATACAGGCACTGGCGAGCGGCCGGTGCCGAATGTGGCAACTCCACGGCGGTCGCCGTGAAAACGCAGGCGGTGTCACCCGGCCCCGCCTGAATGGAATAAACGCTCACTCAAGTACGAGATCGACGACGATGCAAACTTTCAACAAAGCCCCCGCTTTTTCCTCGATACGCACTGCGCTGCTTTCCGCTGTCACCTGCACCAGCGTGCTGCTGGTCGGTTGCGCCGGTTCGCCAAGCTCCCAGGTCGCATCGACCACCAAGGCCGAATATTTTCCGCAGTGCTATGAGCCGGTCAGCCAACTGCGCAGCTCCGATGACGCGATGAGCCGCAGTGTGGCCATCGGCGCCGTTACCGGTGGCCTGATGGGGGCTTTGGGCGGTGCGCTGGTCGACGACGAGAAGCGTGGCCGCAATGCCGCCATCGGCGCGGCCGGTGGTGCCCTGGCCGGTGGTGCCGTGGCGTACTACAACCAGCGCCAGCAGCAGATCAGCGATGACAACGCGCGCTTGGCTTCCTACGCCACCGACATCAACGCCAATAACCAGAACATCGACCGTAACATCCGTTACGCCTCCGCCGCGCAGAGCTGCTACCAGCAGGCGTTCACCCAGCTGCGCGCCGACCGCAAGGCCAACAAGATCAGCGACGCCGATGGCCGCAAGCGCCTGGCCGAGATCGTCAGCGGGCTGAACGAGACCAACGCGCTGTTGGCCAAGGTCGACGGCCGCACTGGCGAGAACGTCAACACCTACACCCAGGCCTACGAGAAAGACCTGCAGAGCGTGGGCGTGGAGCGCAAGGAAGTGACCAAGGTGGCCACCGCCAAGCAGCCGAAGCCGACTGCCAAGGTCACCAAGGAAGTCATCACCACCGAGCAATCGTTGCAGAAGGCCCAGGCCAAGCAGAAGGAAAGCCAGCAGGTGGCCAGCCGTGGCCGTACGCTGATCAGCGACGTGTGCAACAACCCGGATATGGGCGACTGGGCACCGGCCAGCTGCAAGGCCTGATCCGCGCTCCACAAAAAACCGCGCCTGGCGCGGTTTTTTTATGCCTGCTGTTTCCGGCTTAGGCATCACGTTGGGCGAGCGGCGGTTTTGCGCCGGTAATCTGTACCGGTGATTGATGCCGGTCATTATCGGCCATGCCGCGCTGGGCAATCATGGCGGGTGCCGAGTGGGTAACCAGGCTGTTAGGGTGCAGGGCAGGGGCGTGCCGATGGCGCGTATCACCAGGCCATGCCGCCCCAAGGTTCGTGCAGAAACGCGCGGCTTGAGTCTTTCCGCACTACCGTGCCTGACATGGCGGGCGGAGCGCCCCGGTTCATAACACTTCTCTTAGCCGTTTGGATGAGCTGATGAACAAGACAATAGTGAGTCTGCTGCTGGCGCTGGGCCTGGCCGGCGCCGCCCATGCTGCGGGTGACCCGGCCGCGGGGCAGGCCAAGGCGGTGGTATGCGGGGCCTGTCACGGGGTCGATGGCAACAGCGCGCTAGCCAACTTCCCCAAGCTGGCGGGCCAGGGTGAGCGCTACCTGCTCAAGCAGATGCAGGACATCAAGTCCGGGGCCCGTCCGGTAATGGAAATGACCGGCATGCTCGCGCCGCTGAGCGAGCAGGACATGGCCGATGTTGCCGCCTACTTCGCCAGCCAGAAGATCAGCGTGGGCGCGGCCGATGCGGCGCTGGTCGAGCGTGGCCAGGCGCTGTTTCGCGGCGGCAAGCTGGCCGAGGGCATGCCCGCCTGCACGGGCTGTCACTCACCTGACGGCAGCGGCATCGCTACCGCCGGCTATCCGCATCTGGGTGGCCAGCACGCCGGTTACGTCGCCAAGCAACTGACCGCCTTCCGCGAAGGCGAGCGCAGCAATGATGGTGACGCGATGATCATGCGCGACATTGCCGCCAAGCTCAGCAACAAGGATATCGAGGCGCTGTCGAGCTACGTTCAGGGCCTGCATTGAGGCGCTGATCGGCTTTTGCCCGGCGGTGAACAAAAAGGGTGGCGATGGCCACCCTTTTTCGCTGGCGAGCCCGCTACAATGTGAGGAACCTGCCGGGTGGCGACCAGTCGAACCAGAGCTGTCCGCAGCACCTTCATCGTTAGGAGTCATGCATGCGTAATCTGATCCTCTCCGCGGTTCTGGCCACTGCCAGCCTGTTCGGCGTTAGCGCCCACGCCGATGATATCGAGGCCGGCAAGCAGTACGTCGAGCTGAGCAACCCGGTACCGATTTCCAAGCCCGGCAAGATCGAAGTCGTCGAGCTGTTCTGGTATGGCTGCCCGCACTGCTACCAGTTCGAGCCGACCCTCAACCCCTGGGTCGAGAAACTGCCCTCCGACGTCAACTTCGTGCGCATTCCCGCCCTGTTCGGTGGCCTGTGGAACGCCCATGGGCAGATGTTCATCACCCTGGAAAGCATGAAGGTCGAGCACAAGGTGCACGACGCCGTGTTCCGCGCCATCCACAAGGAAGGCCGCAAGCTGGCCACGCCGGAAGAAATGGCGGATTTCCTGGTCACCCAGGACATCGACCGTGACGCCTTCCTCAAGGCCTACAACTCCTTTGGCGTGAAGAGCCAGATGGAAAAGGCCAAGAAACTGGCCATGGCGTACCAGATCAACGGCGTACCGGTGATGATCGTCAACGGCAAGTACCGCTTCGACATCTCCAGCTCGGGTGGCCCTGAGCAGACCCTGCAGGTCGCCGATCACCTGATCGCCAAAGAGCGCGCCGCCAAGTAATCGATCTTCCGGAGCGCCTGCCATGCTGCGTCGCCGCTCGATGCCCCGTCAGGCTGGCCTGTGTGATCCACAGGTCAACCCCGACTGTAGCCCGGACAGGGAATGGCCGCAGGACGGGCGCTTGCGCCTGCTCAGCTTCAACATCCAGGTCGGTATCAGTACCGAGCGCTACCACCATTACCTGACCCGCGGCTGGCAGCACCTGCTGCCCCATCAGGGCCGCGCCGGCAACCTGCAGCGCATCGGCGACCTGCTCGGCGATTACGACATCGTTGCCCTGCAGGAGGCCGATGGCGGCAGCGTGCGCTCCGGGTTCGTCAACCAGGTCGAGCACCTGGCGCGCATGGGGGCCTTCCCTTACTGGTACCAGCAGCTCAACCGCAACCTGGGGCGTTTCGCCCAGCACAGCAACGGGCTGCTCAGCCGCCTGCGGCCAACCCTGCTGGAAGATCATCCGCTGCCTGGGCCGGCCGGCCGCGGGGCGATCCTGCTGCGTATCGGCGAGGGCGATGACGCCATCGCGGTGGTGATGATGCACCTGGCGCTCGGTGCACGTACCCGCACCCGGCAACTGGCCTACATCCGTGAGTTGATCGGCGGCTATCGCCACCAGATTCTCATGGGCGACATGAACACCCACGCCATCGACCTGCTGGAGCACTCGCCGCTGCGCGATCTCGGCTTGCTCGCCCCGCAGGTCGAGGCGACCTTCCCGAGCTGGCGCCCGCAGCGCTGTCTCGATCATATTCTGCTCAGCCCCGGTCTGGAGCTCGAGCGCTTTCAGGTACTGGCACAGCCGATTTCCGACCACCTGCCGGTGGCCGTGGAGATTCGCCTGCCCAATGCCCTCACGCCACCGTTGACGCCCCGTGTACAGGAGCCCTGAGCATGGCCGACGACGCCAAACGCTGGCGCGAGAAGTACCTTGCCAACATCGAGCAGCAGGAAAAGCTCGAGCGCCGCTGGGACATGCGTATCGATTTGCTGCGCCGGGGCCTGGTGCGCAGCAGCCTGGCGGCCGAGGGTGCCGACAAGGCGGTTGACCAGTGCATGCACGATCTGCGCGAGATCCTGCGCCGTGACGACATGGACGCCGGCCTCAGTGCCCTGATTCCGCGCCTGGAAAAGACCGTCCTGGATTCCGAGCAACGCCGCCAGCAGCGCGTCGAGCAGGTTGCCAGCGGCCTGGCGAGCCTGGTGGCGCAGTTGCTGAAGATGGACCTGCCGGGTGATGTGCGCAAGCCGCTCAAGCGCTATGCCAAGCAGGTCGAGGAGCGGGCCCGGCAGGCCCGCGAAATGCCGGCCCTGCTGGCCGAGCTGAGCCAGTTGCAGCAGCAGGCGCTGCAGGCGCTCGGCGGCGAGCAGGTAGAGCGGCCTGGATTCATCGAGCGCCTGTTTGGCAGCCGCGACAGCGCCAGCCCCGTGGCCAGCGCAGAGGAAGCGGCACCGGTTACCTCCGCCGAGCAGGCCGAAGTCGCCCCCGGCACTGCTGTCGAGCAGCCAGTGGCGCAGTCGCTGGGTAGCGAGCCGGAGCCAGAACCAGAACCGGCACCGCAAGTCGCAGCCACGCAGGCCGCGCCTGTCGTCATCGGCGAAATTTCCTCGCCGGCGCCCCAGCCCCAGCCATCCCCTGCGGCCGCGCCGGTGGCTGCGGCAGTCACTGGCCCGGCTGTGGCGAGCGCCGTGTTGCTGGACAGCCTGCCACTGTCGTCGGCCTTGTTGATGCCGTCGCCCGTCTCCAAAGCGCCTGCCGAACCTGCCGCGCAGCGAGCTGAATTGGCCGAACCGGTTCAGGAGCTGGCGCCCGTGGTCGCCGCTGAGACCGTTACCCAGGCCGACCCCGAGTACGCCCTGCCGGCAGCGCCCGAACCGGGCTACAGCGCCATTGCCGGCCATGTCGAAAGCAGCTTGCTGAAGCTGCTCGAGGAGTTGCCACTTCCCGAGCGTCATCAGGGCCAGGCCGATACCCTGCGCCAGCGCATCACGGCCGGCCTGAACATGTACGAGCTGGTGCCGGTGCTCGACGACATGGGTGTGCTGATGCTGGCGATCGCCGATGTGGGGCAGCGCGAGTTCGAGGGCTACCTCAAGCAGCTCAACGAGCGGCTCGCCATGTTTCAGGGCAGCCTGGAGGATGTGCAGGCCGACCACAGCGATGCCACCGAGGCAGCGCGCAGCCTGGACAGCGAGTTGCGCCAGCAGGTCGACGGCCTGCACAACAGCGTGCAGGAAGCCACCGACCTCGACAGCCTCAAGGAACTGGTGGAAAGCCGCCTCAGCGGCCTGCTCGGCACCATGGCGCAGTACCAGCAGCAGCGTGACAGCCGCGAGCAGCAGGTGGGTGAACGCCTGCAGGTTCTGGTCGACCGGGTGGCCAGCATGGAGCTGGAAGCCAAGGGGTTTCGCGATCACCTCGAAGAGCAGCGCCAGAAGGCGTTGATCGACCCGCTCACCGGTCTGCCCAACCGCGCGGCCTGGACCGAGCGCCTGGATATGGAACTGGCGCGTCTGCAGCGCTATGGCGGTGAGCTGCTGCTGGCGGTGCTGGATATCGATCACTTCAAGCGTATCAACGACGACTACGGCCACCTGGCCGGCGACAAGGTGTTGAAGATCATTGCCGGCGAGCTGTTCAAGCGCCTGCGTAAGACCGACTTCATTGCCCGTTTCGGTGGTGAGGAATTCGTGCTGTTGATCCCGTCCACACCGATGGAAGGCGGGTTGAAGCTGCTCGACACGCTGCGTTCGGCGATCGAGAACTGTCCGTTCCATTTCAAGGGCGAGCGGGTGACCATCAGCCTGTCTGGCGGCATCAGCGCGTTCGGCAGCGCCGAGCGCAGCGAGCAGGTATTCGAGCGCGCCGACCAGGCGCTTTACCGCGCCAAACGTGGCGGGCGTAACCGTATCGAAGTGGGTTGAGCGCAGTTGTTGGGCCAGGTGCCGCTGCACGGCGTGCGTTCTGTGCGCCAGGCACGTCAGGCCTGTGCCGGTTGTCGCAAAGCGCGACGCTGGCAGTCGCCCGGTCATCGAGACGCTGCTAGTCTTGCCCTGCCGAACACTTAATAACCAGATCGAATCTTATGCTAGGGCGCCTCTCACTTCTCCTGGGACTCGCCGCGTTCGCCTGTCAGGTGAGTGCGCTGACCGTCTACAAGTACACCGATGCCAATGGCGTGGTCACCTACAGTGACCAGGCCGCGCCCGGTGCGAAGGTGTTCGTGTTCAGCGACCGCATGGTCGAGAAGCTCGACAACCAGGTGAAGCTGGAAACCCGCAAGCATGCGGCTGGCGAGACCCTGCTGGTGCGCAACGACCTGTACGCGCCGGTGCAGGTGGAGCTCAAGCTGGAGCAACTGAGCAACGTCAGCGGCGCGCCCGGCAAGCCGATCAACTGGGTGTTGCCACCGCGCAGCGAAATCCGCCTGGCTACCCTGGCGCCACTGGATCCGTCCAAGCCCCTGCGCTACACGCCGAAACTCAACTACGCCCTGGGTGACCCGCGGCTATTGCCGATCACGCAGCCCTACCCGCTGCCCTGGCGCGGTGGGCCGTTTCGCCTGACCCAGGGCGCCAACGGCCAGTACAGCCACTTCACGGCCAAGGGCCGTTACGCCCTGGATATCGCCATGCCCGAGGGCACACCGATCGTCGCGGCGCGCGCCGGGGTGGTGATCAAGACCGAGAACGCCCAGAGCGGGCGCGGCAACAACCCCTCGGGCAACTTCGTGCGCATCCTGCATGACGACGGCACCATGGGCGTCTACCTGCACCTGATGCAGGGCTCGGTGAGCGTGCGGGAGGGGCAGCGCGTTGCGGTCGGTGTGCCGATCGGCCGCTCCGGCAATACCGGCAACAGCACCGGCCCGCATCTGCACTTCGTGGTGCAGCGCAACGTCGGCATGGCACTGGAGTCGATCCCCTTCGAGTTCGCTCAGCCGGTCGACAGCCTGCCCAATTTCGCTGTGGGCGGCGACTGAGGCAGCCAGCTTCAGCTTTCTAGCTGAGCCAGCGATCAGGCTCTGCTCAAGCGACAGCTGAGTGCGCAGTGGTCAGATACGCCAGTGCTCAGCCTGGCGTTCTCCAGCCGATAACCCGGCGTATGGAACAGCCCATCGACCATGAATGGAATCTCCCCGGCACGGTGCAGCGAGCCGTCGATGCTGCTGGTGTAATGGGCTGGTACACCGTCGATGAAGTGCTCGGCGATCAGGTCGAAGGTGGCGCCTCCGCGCGGCGCGTTGAAGTCGCCGGTCAACAGCAGGCCACCGGCTTCACTGGCTTGCGCCTGGGCCAGGGCGATCAGCTTGCCGGCGCTCTCGCGCTGATACGGCGTGGAGCTGCCGAACGGGGTGACGTTGAGGTGGGTGACGGCGATGCGAAAATCGCCGAGCGAGGCACTGAGCAGCACCTCGGCAATGCTCAGTGGATCGGCCATGCGCTTGCCCTCGAGCGTGACGAAGGCCATCTCCTGAATGCGCTCGCGGCTGCCTGAGTAGTACTCGGCCTTTACCTTCGCCAAGGCTGCACCGCGGGCCAGCATGCCGATGCCCACCACATTGGCGTGGCCTTCCTCGGGATGCTGGGCCATGGGCGCGAAGGCCATGGTGCCGCCCATCAAGGCTTCGAAGAAGGGGATGTCGCGCTCGCAGAGCTCCTGCAGGCAGAGCAGCTCCGGGCGTTCGCGCTCGATGAAGGCGGCGACGCGTGGCAGGTGTCTGGAACGTTCGATATTGATGGAGGCGATGCTGAGCGACATGGGATCAGGAGAGGCTGTGGGAAAGGGCGGGGTGGGAATGCGTCGAGTGCTGCAACGGCGGGCGCAGTATACCTGACGCCGGCCAGCGGCGGCCGCAGTGCGGCGGTGGCGACCTGAATGCAAATCGCCCGGCAAGCCGGGCGATTCGATTACTGCGGCGTGATCAGAACGCCAGGCCGACCTTGAGGCCAACCTGCTCCTGCTTGAGCTTGCTGTTTTCCGCCAGCACGCTGTCACTGTCGACCTTGTAGTTGGTACGGGTGTAGTACAGGCTGGTGCTGATCGGCAGGTTGTTGATGCCCTTGTTCCACAGCACGGTCAGTTCGGCGTACGGGTTGGCCTTGTCCTTCAGGTCAACGGTGTCGCTGCCTTCGCCGCTGACTTTCAGCTCGGCTTCGGCGTCGAGCGAGTAGCGTGCACCGGCTTCCAGGCGCACGGTGTAGTCCGGGGTCAGGTAGTTGTAGCCGATACCGGCCTTGGCGAACGGCGCCTTGCTGGTCAGCTTGACGTTGGTATCGAACGGGCCAACGTCGTCCTGCTCGATACGGCCCCAGTCGTAGCCGCCACCGACGATGAAGTCGATGTAGTTGTTGGTGCTCAGTGCCGCGCGCAGGCCGAGGTCGAGGTCGGCACGGGCCGCCTTGTATTCGTCGTCGTCCTTCTCGCGGTACTGGCCTTCGATACCGGCCTGGTAGATGAAGCCTTCGTGGCCGGTCAGCTTGTTGCCGAAGTTGTAGAACAGACCGCCCTGGTTCAGACGCTCCTTGTCACTCTCACCAAAGGTGCTCAACTTGTACTGGTTGTGCGAGCCGATCACCCCGATGGTCGAAATCGGATCGGTGATCGAGTCGGCATAGGCATGGGAGGCGCCGGCGAGGCACAGGGCGAGGGCGGTTTTCGTGGTGATGGCGTTAAGTTGCATGGCGAATTCCTTGGCAGTCTGTTCAGGTGATGGCATGCACCGATCAATTGGTGCACGCGGTGGACTGCGCAGCCCAGCGAGGTATTCGAGGAAGCCGACGAACGGTCGTAAGTGGTTGTTGTGGAAGGTGGAAGCGATGCCGATTTATCGCGATAAATGACCGCTTGGTCAGGTTTGCCGGGCGGCAATTGAAAGGTGCACTGCCGGCTGTGCACACACCCGGCAGTGCAGGTGCCTCAATCCAGCTTGATGACCTTGGCCAGGAGGATCTTCGGGCCTTTCATCTTCTTGACGATCAAGCGCAGGCCGGCGACTTCCAGGGATTCCTCTTCCTCGGGCACCCGCTTGAGGGTTTCATAGATCAGGCCGGCAAGGGTCTCGGCCTCGATATGGTCGAGGTCGATGCCCAGCAGGCGCTCGAGCTTGAACAGCGGCGTGTCACCACGCACCAGCAGTTTGCCGGGCTGATAGGCGAGGATGCCGCGCTCGGTCTTGCGATGTTCGTCCTGAATATCGCCGACCAGGGCTTCGAGCACGTCTTCCATGGTCAGGTAGCCGATGACCTTGCCGTCGGCCTCTTCGACCAGGGCGAAATGCGCGCCGCCCTTGCGGAACTGCTCCAGCAGGTCGGACAGCGGCAGGTTGCGGCTGACCTTCTCGATCGGGTGCATCAGCTCGGCCAGGCGCAGGGTCGAGGGCAGCATTTCCAGCAGTGACAGGTGCAGCAGCAGGTCCTTGATGTGCAGCACGCCGACGAACTCGCCAGCCGCCTCGTCGTAGATCGGGTAGCGGCTGTACTTGTGCCGGCGGAACAGGCTGAACACCTCGTCCAGCGTGGCATTGAGCTCCAGGTAGATAAGGTCTTCGCGCGAGTTGGCCCAGTCGACCACTTCCAGTTCGCCCAGCTCCACGGCAGAGGCGAGCACGCGCATGTCCTGGTCGGTCGGGTCGCTGGCGCGGCTGGAATGCAGGATCAGCTTGAGCTCGTCACGGCTGTAGTGGTGCTCGTGGTGGCCGCCGGGCTGGTCCTGGCCGGCAATGCGCAGGATGGCGTTGGCGCTGGCGTTGAGCAGGAAGATCGCCGGATACATGGCCCAGTAGAACAGGTACAGCGGCGCCGCCGTCCACAGCGACAGCAGCTCCGGCTTGCGGATCGCCCAGGATTTCGGGGCCAGCTCGCCGATCACGATGTGCAGGTAGGAAATGATGAAGAACGCGGTGAAGAAGGCGATGCCGTGGATCAGCTTCTGCGACTCGATGCCGATCGAGGTCAGCAGCGGTTCGAGCAGGTGCGCGAAGGCCGGTTCCCCCACCCAGCCCAGGCCCAGGGAGGCGAGGGTGATGCCCAGCTGGCAGGCGGACAGGTAGGCATCGAGCTGGCTGTGCACGGTGCGCAGGATATGCCCGCGCCAGCCGTTCTTCTTGGCCAGGGCTTCGACCTTGGTGGAGCGCAGCTTGACCATGGCGAACTCGGCAGCCACGAAGAAGCCGTTGAGCAGCACCAGGAACAGGGCGAACAGCACCAGGCCCATGTCGGCGAAATAACTGGAGAAGGAGACGCTCGTAGAGGGATCCATAAGGGGTTCGTGTGACCGGATGTTGCTAAAGGGTGGGGCCTGGGCGGGCGCTTTGCAATAGGACCCTATTCAGCGGGCTGGCGTGGCGATCTGCGCCGGCTGGAAGTGGCAGGTGAACAGACTGCCCTTGCCGACCACGCTGGTGATTTCCAGCCCACCGCGGTGGCGCAAAAGCACGTGCTTGACGATGGCCAGGCCCAGGCCGGTGCCGCCGGTATGGCTGGCACGGCTGGAATCGACCCGGTAGAAGCGCTCGGTCAGGCGTGGCAGGTGCTTGGCCTCGATACCGGGGCCGCTGTCCTGCACCGACAGGTGCGCGCCCTGTCCGTCCTGCCACCAGCGAATGCGGATCTCGCCATCGGCCTGGGTGTACTTCACGGCGTTGAACACCAGGTTGGAAAACGCGCTGCGCAACTCCGACTCGCTGCCCTTGAGCCGGAGGTTGGCGTCGGCCTCCAGGCTGATCCGGTGGTTGCGCTCGGCGGACAGCGCCAGGGCATCGTTGCGGATGCTCTGCAGCAGCAGGTCGACTGCCACCGGGTGGTTGTCGGAGGGGTAATCGGTGGCTTCCAGCTTGGCCAGCAGCAGCAGGTCGTTGAGCAGGGCCTGCATGCGTGCACCCTGCTGCTGCATCTGCTGCAGGGCGCGGCGCCAGCGCGGGTTGATGTCGTCGACGTTGTCATGCAGGGTTTCCAGGTAGCCGGCGATCACCGTCAGCGGTGTGCGCAACTCGTGGGAAACGTTGGCGACGAAATCCTTGCGCATCTGCTCCAGCTGGTGGAGCCGGGTCACGTCGCGCACCAGCATCAGGTGCTCCTGGTTGCCGTAGCGGGTGATGTTGAGCTGCAGCTGCCTGCGCGGGTTGACCGGCGAGGGCAGGTCGAGGGGTTCGACGAATTTGCCGCGCTCGAAATAGTCCTTGAAGCGCGGGTCGCGTACCAGATTGGTGATCGACTGGCCGCTGTCCTGGGGCGTTTTCAAACCCAGCAGGGTTTCCGAGGCCTTGTTCCACCACTCCAGGTTGCCGTGGCTGTCGAGCATGATCACCGCGTCGCGCAGCGCCGCGGTGGACTCCTGCACGCGATCGATCACTGCCTGCAGGCGGCCGCGCGCCCGCTGGTTGCGGCGCTGCAGGTGGTAGATGCTGTCGAACACTTCGCCCCACAGGCCGTAGCCATCGGGCGGTGGTTCGTCGGGCTGGTGATCCTTGAGCCAGGCATGCAGGCGCAACAGCTGGCTGAGGTTCCAGAGCAGGTGGGCGGCCAGGCCGATGGCGATGGCCCAGGCATATTCACCGGTGATCACCCCAGCCGCCAGGCAGGCCGCGATCAGCAGCATCAAGCGGCGGGTTATGGCGCCACGCCAGTTGCTCGTCACGTTTCGCTCATCCGCCAGCCGATCCCTGTCATCGTCAATCTCAGGCTATGGCTTAGCCCTTGGTGGAGAAACGATACCCGGTGCCGCGTACCGTCTGCACCAGATTTTCGTAGGCCTCGCCCAGCGCCTTGCGCAGGCGGCGGATGTGCACATCGACGGTACGCTCCTCGACATACACGTTGCCGCCCCACACCTGGTCGAGCAACTGGCCGCGGGTGTAGGCGCGTTCCTGGTGGGTCATGAAGAACTGCAGCAGGCGATATTCGGTGGGGCCCATCTCGGCGGGCTTGCCGTCGATGGTCACGCGGTGGCTGATCGGATCGAGCAGCAGGCCGCCCACTTCGATCGGCCCTTCGCTGTCGCTGGGGCCGGCGCGGCGCAGCACGGCCTTGAGGCGGGCGACCAGCTCGCGCGGCGAGAACGGCTTGGTGATGTAGTCGTCGGCACCGACTTCCAGGCCCTGGATCTTGTTGTCCTCTTCGCCCTTGGCGGTGAGCATGATGATCGGAATGTCGCCGGTCAGCTCGTCGCGCTTCAGGCGCCGGGCCAGCTCGATGCCGGAGGTGCCGGGCAGCATCCAGTCGAGCAGGATCAGATCAGGCTTGCGGTCGACGATAATGGCGTGAGCCTGCCCGGTATTTTCCGCTTCCAGGCACTCGTAGCCCGCCATTTCCAGCGCCACCACGATCATTTCGCGAATCGGCGCTTCGTCATCGACGATCAGGATGTTCTTGCCAACCATGGGTTGAGCCTCGGTTCATTCAACTATCAATGCGGCGCATTAGATAACGGAATTATTGCAGCGATATGACAGCTGTGCGGCATGCCCCTTCCAGCGCGCTTCTCAACGCAACCCGTAATCCAGCACGATGCCGACGAAGATCGCCAGGCCGGCCCAGTGGTTGTGCAGGAAGGCGCGGAAGCAGACCAGCGGCTCGCGCTGGCGGGTGATGTGGAATTCCCAGGCGAAACAGCCGGCGGCCACCAGCAGGCCGAGATAGAAGTACAGGCCCAGTTCGAAGCGTGCGCCGGCCAGCAGCAGGCACAGCAGGGCCAGGCCCTGCAGGCCGAGGATGATCACCCGGTCGGCATCGCCGAACAGGATCGCCGTGGATTTCACGCCGATCTTCAGGTCGTCCTCGCGGTCGGCCATGGCGTAGTAGGTGTCGTAGGCCACGGTCCAGATCACGTTGGCCAGCAGCAGCAGCCAGGCCGCCGCCGGCAGCTCGCCGGTCTCGGCGGTGAAGGCCATCGGCATGCCCCAGGAGAACGCGGTGCCGAGCACCACCTGGGGGTAATAGGTGTAGCGCTTCATGAAGGGGTACAGCGCCGCCACGCCGAGGGCGCCGAACGACAGCCATACGGTGGTGGCGTTGGTCAGCAGCACCAGGGCGAAACTGAGGGCCACCAGCACGGCGAAGAGAATCAGTGCCTCCCGTGCGTTGACCTTGCCGCTGGCCAGGGGGCGGGCCTTGGTGCGGCTGACATGGCCGTCGAAATTACGGTCGGCATAGTCGTTGATCACGCAGCCGGCGGCGCGCATCAGCACCACGCCGGTCACGAAGATCAGCAGGTTCTTGATGCTTGGCACGCCTTCGGCGGCGATCCACAGTGCCCACAGGGTTGGCCACAGCAGCAGGTAGATGCCGATCGGCTTGTCCATGCGCGTCAGCTGCAGGAAATCCCAGGTGCGTGGGTGCAGGCGATTGAGCGATTGCAGCAGACGGATGTACATCGGGCGGTTCTCCTGGCGCGGTACGCGGATTATACGGCGCCTCGTCGGCGGCGGGGTCAGCGGCTCGCCGCAGGCCAGAAGTCCGGCAAAAACACTTCGGCGACCAGCACCGCCAGCGCACCACGGCGAAAGCACGAGCGGCGTGCCCAGAGGTTCTCCTGCACGACCTCTGCCGGCAGCCAGGCGCCCGGGTAGCGGCAGGCCTGCAGCCTGCCGCGGGTAAAGGCCTGGTCACTGAACAACAGCTCACCCAGGGAGCGGCTGCCCAGTTGCTGCAGATCCAGGCCCGAGCCTTGCAATGCCTGCTTGGCAGCCACGCTGCGGGCGAACACCCAGGGTTGGCCATTGCCCCGCAGGTAGACCTCGCGCACCCAGCCAGGGCTGCCCGGCGGTACGTCCAGGGCTGCGCATTCGTCGTCACGCAGCGTCAGCCAGCCCTCGCGCAACGGGGTGACGCTGAAGCCGCCCGCCGACAGCTCGGTCAGCCGCCGGGTCAGGGAGTCTTCGTTGAACAGCCAGTCGTGCACAGCGCTGGCTGCGGCGGGTAACAGCTGTTCGGCGCTCAGCCAATGAGGGGCGGGGGAAGCTAGGGACACGGCATGGATTCGTGGCAGGCGAAGCGCGCCAGTCTAGCACGGCGGTCCTGGCGGCAGCGTTGGCCGGGAGCCGTCACGACCACCCTTCGAGGCGCATGCTGGCGCGCACCAGGCGCTGCTCTTCCTGCTCGATGTCCTGCAGGTTGTCGCGAATGCTGTGGATGTGGTCGCGCGCCGCGCGCTGGGCCTGTTCCGGCAGGCGCTCGATCACCGCGTGATACAGGCGCGAGTGCTGGCGGTCGATCTGCCGTTTCTGCGCCGGGCGGTGGTAGAGATTGTTCACCGAGGCGAACACGGTGCTGAGCATCAGGTCGGTCAGCGACTGCAGGGTGTGCACCAGTACCGGGTTGTGCGAGGCCTCGCAGATGGCCAGGTG
>Ga0207790_1000133_pt1 | contig 29105 bp, 21 predicted proteins | sample HigsolmetaGSP14D_FD_184842 | JGI IMG/M metagenome (GOLD analysis project Ga0207790, IMG submission 184842) | High solid enriched microbial communities from the Joint BioEnergy Institute, USA - SP1-4-D (SPAdes) | ecosystem: Engineered > Bioreactor > SSF (Solid state fermentation) > Aerobic >...
ATCTCCACGCGGCCGACCTGCTTCATGCGCTTCTTGCCTTCCTTCTGCTTTTCCAGAAGCTTCTTCTTGCGCGAAACGTCGCCACCATAGCACTTGGCCAGCACGTTCTTGCGCATGGCCTTGACCGTGGTGCGCGAGATGATCTGCGAGCCGACGGCGGCCTGGATGGCCACGTCGAACTGCTGGCGCGGAATCAGGTCCTTCATCTTCTCGCACAGTTCGCGGCCACGACGATCGGCATGGCTGCGGTGGACGATCAGCGAGAGCGCATCGACCTTGTCGCCATTGATCAACACGTCCACGCGCACGAACGGGCCGGCATCGAAGCGCACGAAGTGGTAGTCCAGCGAGGCATAGCCGCGGCTGACCGACTTGAGCTTGTCGAAGAAGTCCAGCACCACTTCGGCCATCGGCAGTTCATAGCTGATCTGCACCTGGCTGCCCAGGTAGTTGATGCCGATCTGGCTGCCGCGCTTTTCCTCGCACAGCTTGATGATGTTGCCGATGTACTCCTCCGGGGTGAGCACGTTGGCGCGGATGATCGGCTCGCGGATTTCCTGCACATGGTTCACCGGCGGCAGTTTGGCCGGGTTGTCCATGTTGATCACGGTGCCGTCGGTCTTGAGCACTTCATAGATCACGGTCGGCGCGGTGCTGATCAGATCCAGGTTGTACTCGCGCTCCAGGCGCTCCTGCACGATTTCCATGTGCAGCATGCCGAGGAAGCCGCAGCGGAAGCCGAAGCCCATGGCCTCGGAGCTTTCCGGTTCGAACCGCAGGGCCGCATCGTTCAGGCGCAGCTTGTCCAGCGCCTCGCGCAGGTCCGGGTAATCCTCGGCATCGACCGGGAACAGTCCGGCGAACACGCGCGGCTGCATTTCCTGGAAGCCCGGCAGCGGCTTGGGCGCCGGGTCGGCGGCCAGGGTCAGGGTGTCACCCACCGGTGCGCCGTGCACGTCCTTGATGCTGGCCGTCACCCAGCCCACTTCGCCGGCGCTCAGCACCGGCAGCACCTTGCGCTTGGGCGTGAACACGCCGACGTTGTCGACCTGGTGGGTACGCCCGGTCGACATCACCTGCAGCTTGTCGCCGGCCTTGATCTGGCCCTGCATCACGCGCACCAGCGAGACCACGCCCAGGTAGTTGTCGAACCACGAGTCGATGATCAGCGCCTGCAGCTTGTCGGTATCGCGCGGCACCGGCGCCGGGATGCGATGCACGATCGCCTCCAGCACGTCCTGCACGTTCAGGCCGGTCTTGGCGCTCACCGGTACGGCGTCGCTGGCATCGATGCCGATCACCGCCTCGATCTCCGCCTTGGCCCGGTCGATGTCGGCGGTGGGCAGGTCGATCTTGTTGATCACCGGCACCACTTCCAGGCCCTGCTCCACCGCGGTGTAGCAGTTGGCGACCGACTGCGCTTCCACGCCCTGGGCGGCATCGACCACCAGCAGCGCACCTTCACAGGCGGCCAGCGAGCGGCTGACTTCGTAGGAGAAGTCGACATGACCCGGCGTGTCGATGAAGTTCAGGTGGTAGGTCTGGCCGTCCTTCGCCACATACGGCAGCGACACCGACTGCGCCTTGATCGTGATGCCACGCTCGCGCTCGATCGGGTTGGAGTCCAGCACCTGCGCTTCCATCTCGCGGGCCTGCAGGCCCCCGCACAGCTGGATGATGCGGTCGGCCAGCGTGGACTTGCCGTGGTCGACATGGGCGATGATGGAGAAGTTGCGGATGTTCCGCATCGAATCAGAGGACATAGAGGTGGCGGCGGCGCGCGGCGTCGTCAGGGTAACGCTCGATTATCGCATGCCCGGCACCTGAACGGAGGGCCGGGTGGCCATTCCATCCGGCTCCCGGGCCCGGAACCGCCCGGCAGACCCGTGCGGCGGAGGCCACACGGGGGCCGCGCGTGTGCGCGGGCCCCCTGCGGCTGCGGATCAGTCGCCGGTCTTGACCGCCACGAAGGCGCTGCTGCCGCCGCTGCGCACCAGCAGCATGACCACATCGCCCTTGCGGTAGCCACCCAGCGCGCGGTTCAGCGCGTCCACGCTGCCCACCGCGGTGCGGCCCACCTGGACGATGACCTGCCCCGGTGCAAGCCGGGCGTCGCGGGCCGCCTGGCCGTTGACCCGGGTGATCCGCACGCCTTCGCCGTTTTCCAGGCCCAGCTGCTTGCGCTGCGGCGCCGTCAGATCCGTCACCTCCAGCCCCAGCAGGGCATTGGCGCCGGTCTGCGGCGCGGCATCGGGGCTGGCCGAGGCCGGCCGGTTGGCGGCGGCCTGGGCATCTTCGGCCAGTTCGGTCAGCGTGGCGGTGAGTTCACGCTCCTTGCCGTCGCGGATCAGCCCGATACGCACCCTGCTGCCCGGCGGCAGGGCGCCGATCAGCGGCGGCAGGTCGCTGAAGCTGCCGACCGCCGCGCCGTTCACCGAGCGGATCACGTCACCGACCTGGATACCGGCCTTGGCTGCGGCACTGTCGGCGACCACTTCATTGACCAGCGCGCCGCGGCTGTCCGGCAGCTTCAGCGCCTGCGAGTTCAGCGAATCCAGCGGCTGCACCACCGCGCCGAGCTGGCCACGGCTGACCCGGCCGGTCTTCTTGATCTGTTCCACCGCGCTCATCGCCAGATCCACTGGAATGGCGAAGCTGATGCCCATGTAGCCGCCCGAGGCGGAGAAGATCTGCGAGTTGATGCCGACCACTTCACCGCGGGTGTTGAGCAGCGGGCCGCCCGAATTACCCTGGTTGATCGCCACGTCGGTCTGGATGAACGGCACGTAGCGCTGGTCCGGCCCACCGGTGCTGCGGCCCACCGCGCTGACCACGCCGGCGGTGACCGAATGGTCCAGGCCGAACGGCGAGCCGATCGCCACCACCCACTGGCCCGGCTTGAGCGTGTTGGAATCCCCGATGCGCACGGTCGGCAGGCCGCTGCCGTCGATCTTCAGCAGGGCCACGTCGTACTGCTGGTCGCTGCCGATCACCTTGGCGGTGAACTCGCGGCGGTCGGCCAGCTTCACCTTCACTTCGCTGGCGTCGGCAACCACGTGGTGGTTGGTCAGCACGTAGCCGTCGGCGGAGATGATGAAGCCCGAGCCCATGCCCCGCCCCTTGATGCTGGGGCCGGGACCGTCCTCGTCGCCGCCCGGACCGGGCATGCCGAAGCCGGGGCCGAAGAAGCGGCGGAAGATCTCCGGAATGTCGTCCTGGCCACCCGGGCCGCCCATGCGGGCCTGGCGGTTGTCGCGCACGATCGTGGTTTCAATGTTGACCACCCCGGGGCCGACCTGTTCGACCAGCTGGGTGAAATCGGGCAGACCGCTGACCAGCGGTGCCGCCGGCGCGCGCGGCGCCGCTGCGGCCGCCGGCGTGGACGCCGGCTGTGCGGTGCCGGGCGACTGCGCGCAGGCCGCCAGCGGCAGGGTCATGGCCAGCAGGCCCAGGGCGTGCAGGCGGGATGTGCGGGTGTGGGACATCATCGGACAACAACCTCCGGCGGTTCGTAGGGTTCCAGGAAACAGGCACCCCGGCAGTGGCCGGGATGCGGCGGCGCGGCACTCAGTCGTGCGGGCGCTGCACCGGCAGGTCGTCCTGCAGGCGCGGTTCAAACGGGTAGAACGCAGCCGATGCCGACGCCGGGGTACTGGCGTTGAGCGCCTGGCCGGGCACGCTGCCCAGGCTGGAGCGTGGCCACGGCCGCGCCTGCAGGGCGCCGACATCGCCGAACGGCAGGTCACGGCGCATGCCGGCCGGCACGGTCGGCGACAGCGGGGCGCGGACGGCCAGCGCCCGCTGCGGCGTGTCGTCACGCTGGCCGGCACGCACCGCCTGCTGGGTCCGCGTGGCGCTGGCGCGGCGCGCGGCCTGGGCATCGCTGCGGCGGCCGGCAGCGGCCATCGCCGCGGCCGGCGCGGCGGCGACCAGCAGTGCGGCCGGTTCGGCCCGGGCGGTGTCCGGCGTCGGCGAAGGCGCCGGCACCGGCGCGACAAGCTCGGCCTGGCTGGCCATCACCTGCAGCGGAGCGGCGGCGTCCGGGGTCGGTTCCTGCAGCGCCTGCCGGCCCATGAACAGGGCGACGGCCGCCACGGAGGCCGCCAGCGCGCCACCGCCCCAGGTACGCCAACCACCGCGACGGCGCGGGGCGCTGGCAGCGGGCAGCGGCTCGCGGGCCACCGCGGCGGCCACGCCCGCGGCGAACGTGGACGGGGCCGGCGCGCAGGCCTGGCCGCGCAGCACATCGCCCAGCAGCTGCCAGCGTTCCTGGCAGCCCGCCAGTTCCGGATCGTGCTGCAGGCGGCGCAGCAGGAAACGCGCGCTGTCGCCTTCCAGCTCGCCGTCGAACAGGGCCGACAGCTGCTGGCGGTGGTGGGCGTCGAGCTTTCCATCGGCGTGGGGGGGCATGCCGGAAACCGGCGGCGTGTGGGTATCGTTCATACGCGGCTCTTCTCACGGGTTGCGCTGCCGGTATCCAGCAGCGGCCGAAGTTCAGTGTCGATGGCTTCGCGGGCGCGGAAGATCCGTGACCGCACGGTGCCGATGGGGCACCCCATCTTCAGCGCGATGTCTTCATAACTCAGGCCTTCCACCTCGCGCAGGGTGATGGCCGAACGCAGTTCTTCCGGCAACGCCGCCACCGCCTTCATGACGGTGTTCTCCAGCTCCTGGCGCATGAGCTGGCGTTCGGGCGTATCGGTGTCGCGCAGCCGCGTGCCGGTATCGAACTGTTCGGCGTCGGCCACGTCGATGTCATCGGTGGGCGGCCTGCGGTTGTGCGCGGCGAGGTGGTTCTTGGCAGTGTTCACGGCGATCCGATGCAACCAGGTTGAGAACTGGGCGTCGGCCCGGAAACCGGCCATCGCGCGGTAGGCGCGGATGAAGGTTTCCTGGGCGACGTCCTGACATTCGCTCCAGTCGGCGATGTAGCGCCCCACGAGCGACACGACCCGGTGCTGGTGCCTGCGCACCAGGACATCGAATGCCGCGCTCTCGCCGCGCTGCACGCGCCGGACCAGTTCCAGATCCAGCTCCTGTGGTGTTTCAACCTCGGCCATGCGGGGCCGCACTCCTGTCAGCCCAACCGACGTCGGGCAATGAGACTGCCAATCCCGGGAAAAGTTCAGCGCCATGTGGACCGGCACCGCACCAGCTTTTAACCAACGTTCCGTTAGCGTGGCCGATCCGGTGGCTGAGCCGGGATCCGTCCATCCCCCTGCTATTGGGATTTGACGCGGGGGAAACAACCTCTGGATCATAGCCACCTTCACCATACACAACCGGATGGAATGTCCATGCTCTCTGGATTCGACGGGCTTCGCTTCATGCACTGGCACCCGGAGATCCGCGCCGACGGCGTGGTGGTGCTGAGCCTTGACCGGCATGACGCCAACGTCAACGCGATGTCCCAGGATGTCCTGCTGGAGCTGGGCGACCTGCTGGAACGCATCGCGCTGGATCCCCCCAAGGCCGTGGTGGTGCGCTCGGCCAAGCCGGCCGGGTTCATCGCCGGGGCGGATCTGAAGGAGTTCCAGGAATTCGACCGCCGCGGCACCGTCAACGATGCGATCCGCCGGGGCCAGAGCGTCTACCAGAAGCTGGCCGAGCTGCCCTGCCCTACCGTGGCCGCCGTACATGGCCACTGCCTGGGCGGCGGCACCGAACTGGCGCTGGCCTGCCGCTACCGCGTGGCCAGCAATGACAGCTCCACCCGGATCGGCCTGCCGGAAACGCAGCTGGGCATCTTCCCGGGCTGGGGCGGCAGCGCACGCCTGCCGCAGCTGGTGGGTGCACCGGCGGCGATGGACATGATGCTGACCGGCCGCACCCTGTCGGCCAGCGCAGCACGCGGCATCGGCCTGGTCGACCGCGTGGTGCCCCCGGCGCTGCTGCTGGATACGGCCGTGGACCTGGCCCTGAAGGGCACCACCCGCCCGTTCAAGCAGCGGGCCACGGCCTGGGCGACCAACACCTGGCCGGCACGCCAGCTGCTGGCGCCGCAGATGGCCAAGCAGGTCGCACGCAAGGCGAAGAAGGAGCACTACCCGGCGCCGTACGCGCTGATCAGCACGTGGCAGCGCAGCGGCGGCAAGCCCATCCAGGCCCGTCTGGATGCCGAGCGCCGGGCCGTGGTGAAGCTGGCCGGCACGCCCACCGCGCGCAACCTGATCCGCATCTTCTTCCTGACCGAGCGGCTGAAGGCGCTGGGCAGCGGTGACCACGGCATCACCCGGGTCCACGTGGTGGGCGCGGGCGTGATGGGTGGCGACATCGCCGCATGGGCCGCTTTCAAGGGCTTCGAGGTGACCCTGCAGGACCGCGAGCAGCGGTTCATCGACGGGGCGCTGGAACGCGCGCAGGCCTTGTTCGCCAAGAAGGTGCGCGATGAGAGCAAGCGGCCGGCGGTGGCTGCGCGTCTGCGCGGCGATCTGGAGGGCCGGGGCGCGGCCGAGGCCGACCTGGTCATCGAGGCGATCATCGAGCAGGCCGAGGCCAAGCGCGAGCTGTACCAGACGCTGGAGCCGGCGATGCGGCCCGATGCCCTGCTGACGACCAACACCTCGTCCATTCCGCTCACCGAACTGCGTGGCCATCTACAGCGTCCGGCACAGTTCGCCGGCCTGCACTACTTCAACCCGGTGGCGCAGATGCCGCTGGTGGAGATCATCCACCACGACGGCATGGCCGCAGAGACCGAGCGCCGCCTGGCGGCGTTCTGCAAGGCGCTGGGCAAGTTCCCGGTGCCGGTGGCCGGCACCCCGGGGTTCCTGGTCAACCGCGTGCTGTTCCCGTACATGCTGGAAGCCGCCACGGCCTATGCCGAGGGCATTCCCGGCCCGGTGATCGACAAGGCGGCGGTCAGGTTCGGCATGCCGATGGGGCCGATCGAGCTGCTCGATACGGTCGGTCTGGATGTGGCGGCGGGCGTGGGCCACGAGCTGGCGCCGTTCCTGGGCCTGCAGATTCCCGCAGCGTTGCAGACGGTGGAGCCCGGCAAGCGCGGCAAGAAGGACGGCCAAGGCCTGTATACGTGGGAGAACGGCCGGGCGAAGAAGCCGGAGGTGGCCAAGGATTACCAGGCACCGGCCGATCTGGAAGACCGGCTGATCCTGCCGCTGCTCAACGAGGCGGTGGCCTGTCTGCACGAAGGCGTGGTGGCCGATGCGGACCTGCTCGACGCCGGGGTGATCTTCGGCACCGGTTTCGCGCCGTTCCGGGGCGGCCCGATCCAGTACATCCGCGCGACCGGCGCCGATGCCCTGCTGGAGCGGCTGAAGGTGCTGCAGCAGCGTCATGGTGACCGCTTCGCGCCGCGTGCGGGATGGGAGTCTGCGCTGCTGCGCGAACCGGTGGCGTGAGGTCGGTGCGGGGGCTGCGCCCCCCGCATCCCCTGCTTCTGGCAACGTCCAACGTCACGTTCAAGATCAAGATCAAGATCGACTTCAACGGCTGAAGCGGGGGCGTCGGCTTTGGCGTTTCCTGCAGGGCGGGTGGGCCGGGATGGCACCGTGGGGGACGGCAACAACTGCATCCTGCGTGCCTCGGCGAGCGCCCTCCTTGGCGCTCGACGCCCCCACGCTCCCACCCCGGCCCTCCCACCGCACGATCGCCGGTGACGGCGGAAGCAACAACGGCAACGGCAACCGCAACGGCCTCAACAACAGCCACGACATGCAGGGGCTGCGATGGCAGAGGGCGGTGTTGCTGTTGCTGTTGCTGTTGCTGTTGGTGTTGCTGTTGGTGTTGGTGTTTCTGTTGGTGTTGGTGTTTCTGTTGTTCTGAGGTGGCGGGCATCCACGTGGGCTGTCCACGGGCTGGCGAGGGGGATGGGCGGGGGCGTAGAGCGCCATGGAGGGCGCTCTACGAGGCACGCAGGATGCGGGGGTTGCCATCCCCCGCCCATGCACCTCGCAATCCCATGCCCAGCCATCGCGCCGGTGCTGTTCCGCGCCGTTGGCTGGAACACCCTGTTGCCCGTGACGGGCCTGCAACCACGCGCGGCCCGTGCGATCCTGCCGGCCTGTACCCGCCAGCGAGAACACCCGCATGACCACCCTCATCGCCCCGCGTGTCCACGACATCGGCGGGCTGGAAGTGCGCCGCGCCATCCCCACTGTGCAGCTGCGCAGCATCGGCCCGTTCGTGTTCGTCGACCAGATGGGCCCGGCCGTGCTCGATCCCGGCCACGGTATCGACGTGCGACCGCATCCGCATATCGGCCTGGCCACGGTGACGTTCCTGTGGTCGGGTGCCATCGGTCACCGCGACAGCCTCGGCTCGGATCAGGTGATCCGCCCCGGCGATGTGAACTGGATGACCGCCGGGCGCGGCATCGCCCACTCCGAGCGCACCCCGCCGGCAGAACGCGCCAGCGGCCACCCGCTGCACGGCATGCAGACCTGGGTCGCCCTGCCCAAAGGCTACGAGGAGGTGGAGCCGGCCTTCTTCCATCACCCCGCCGCCGCGCTGCCGCAGCAGCGGCGCAACGGCGCCTGGGTGCGGGTGATCGCCGGCCGCGCCTACGGCGAGGAATCCCCCGTGCAGGTGTTTGCCGACACCTTGAACGTGGCGATCGACCTGGACGCCGGCGCGGAGCTTGACCTGGATGCCGGCCACCGCGAGCGTGCCCTGTACGTGCTGGACGGCCAGGCGCAGCTGGATGGCGTGGATCTGCCCGTGCAGCACCTGGTGGTGCCGGCTGAGGGCGCGCGCGGCCGGCTGCGGGCGAAGACACCGGTCAAGGCGATGCTGCTGGGCGGCGAGCCGCTGGACGGCCACCGCCACCTGTGGTGGAACTTCGTCTCCAGCTCGCAGGAGCGCATCGAGCAGGCCCGGCAGGACTGGGCCCAGGGGCGTTTCGCCACCGTGCCCGGCGATGAGACCGAGTTCATCCCGCTGCCGGCGCACTGAGCCCAACAAGTTTCATCTGAAACATCGAATTGTGCGCTCGCTCACGTTCCGTTAAGGTCAACCGACCCCGGCCCGCGCGTCTGGACGGGTCGGAACGGTGCCCAGGGGATGGGCGTCCGGTGCCCTGGCGGCCCGCCGTGTTCCGGCCCAGCGCAGGGCCGGCACACCGAATCGCCACCTGGGGGAAACATGAAGTTCTTGCCTGTCGTGATGCTGTGTCTGTTGTCCGCCGCGCTGCCGGCTGCCGCGCAGAATGCTGGCCGATGCCCCACCCTTCCCGCCGAGAGCGGGCTGCAGTGGAGCGAACAGCAGGCTGCGACGTTCGTGGCCTGTCGTGCCAGCACCGCCGATGGACGCGAAGTGCTTTCGCTGATGATGACCGGCAACGATCCGGACATTCCGCTGCAGCGCCCGCTGCGCCAGGAGCGCGACCAGTTCGCTGGCGAAACGTTGTACTGGTACCAGCCGGATCTGGGCGGCGTGCAGCCGCAGGGCTACGCGCACCGCCGGATCACGGTGGTGAAGCTGGACAAGGACCGCTTCGTGCAGCTGGCGCTGTATCCGGCCGATGAGCAGGAGCGCACCAGCCTGCAGGGACTGGTGCGCGGGATCAATCTGAACGCCGCCGCGGTCGCTGCCGGCCACTGACGATGACCCCGGCCCGCCTGCGGTGCGGCACCGGCGCTCCCCCGACAGACCGCACGCCCGGCGCCGTCATGCGTCGGGCGCCGCGGCGGTCAGAAGCGGCCTTCCTGGTAATCCACGAAGGCCTGCATCAGTTCCTGCCGCGTGTTCATCACGAACGGCCCATGCCGCATCACCGGCTCGCGCAGCGGCCGGCCGGCCACCACCAGCAGGCGTGCGCCCTGCCCGCCCGCGCGCAGGTGCAGTTCGGCACCGCCGCCCAGCACGGCAAGTTCCTGCCGGGCCAGGGGCCGGGCGGCCTCGCCCTGGCCCACCTCCAGTGCGCCCTCGAAGGCATAGGCGAACGCGTTGTGCTCTGCCGGCAGTGCATACGACCACTGCGCGGCCGGCTGCAGCGTGATATCCAGGTAGACCGGATCGGTGGCTGGCTGGTGGATCGGGCCGGCGGTTCCCTGCACGGTTCCGGCAATCACCTTCACCTCCACGCCTGGCGCGGGCTGCACCACCGGAATGCGCTCGGGCGCGAACTCCTGGTACGCCGGCGCCACCATCTTGTCCCGCGCCGGCAGGTTCACCCAGAGCTGGAAGCCGCGCATGCGCCCGCTTTCCTGTTCGGGCATTTCCGAGTGCACCAGGCCCCGGCCGGCGGTCATCCATTGCACGCTGCCCGGCACCAGCAGGCCTTCATTGCCATGGTTGTCCTTGTGCCGCATGCGCCCATCGAGCATGTAAGTGACCGTTTCAAAGCCGCGATGCGGATGGCTGGGGAAGCCGGCCAGATAGTCTTCCGGCGCATCGGTGCCGAACTCGTCCAGCAGCAGGAACGGGTCCAGATCGGGCAGGCCGGGCCCGCCGATCACGCGGGTCAGGCGCACGCCGGCGCCATCGGAGGCGGGGACGCCGCGCAGGGTACGCAGCACGCGGACCGGTTCATTCGAGCTCATGGGACCTCCATGGAAGTTGACGCTTCTACCATGGTAGCGGGGACGGCATACGCCAAGCCGTACCGCCGCAACCCATTGTTCCAGCGCCGTCGGTGGCCTGCGGCGGTGCAGGCGCCGGCCGTCTGCGGCGCACCCACGGGACCGGCGGGGAGGCGCCGGCCGGTTACGACCAAAGTACTAGCTGCTGAACGCGCCCTGAGCATTGACCCTTCACGGGTCGCGCGGGACTCTTACGACGTATTTCCCGGAGAGGTCACAACATGAAAGGGTTTTCCAAGCTGGGCTGGGCGCTGATCGCGCTCCTCGGCGCATTCTGTCTGGGCACCGTGGCGCTGCGCCGCGGTGAGCCCATCAATGCGCTGTGGATCGTGGTGGCCGCTGTTTCCATCTATCTCATCGCCTACCGCTTCTATGGCCTGTTCGTGGCCAGCAAGGTGCTGCAGCTGGACCCGACCCGGGCCACGCCGGCGGTCCTCAACAACGATGGCCTGGACTACGTGCCCACCAACAAGCACGTGCTGTTCGGCCATCACTTCGCCGCCATCGCCGGCGCCGGTCCGCTGGTCGGCCCGGTGCTGGCCGCGCAGATGGGCTACCTGCCCGGCCTGCTGTGGCTGGTCGTGGGCGTGGTGCTGGCCGGCGCGGTGCAGGATTTCATGATCCTGGTGCTGTCCAGCCGCCGCAATGGCCGCTCCCTGGGTGACCTGGTGCGCGAGGAGATGGGCCCGGTGCCCGGAACCATCGCCCTGTTCGGCGCCTTCCTGATCATGATCATCATCCTGGCGGTGCTGGCGATGGTGGTGGTCAAGGCGCTGGCGGAAAGCCCATGGGGCATGTTCACGGTGATCGCCACCATGCCCATCGCGATCTTCATGGGCGTGTACATGCGCTACATCCGCCCGGGAAAGATCGGTGAGATCTCGGTGGTCGGGCTGATCCTGCTGCTCGGATCGATCTGGCTGGGCGGACACGTGGCGGCCGACCCGGTATGGGGCCCGGCCTTCACCTTCACCGCCAAGCAGATCACCTGGATGCTGATCGGCTACGGCTTCATCGCCTCGGTGCTGCCGGTGTGGCTGCTGCTGGCACCGCGCGATTACCTGTCCACCTTCCTGAAGATCGGCACGATCATCGCGCTGGCCGTCGGCATCCTGATCGTCATGCCCGAGCTGAAGATGCCGGCCATGACCCAGTTCGCCGCCAGTGGGGATGGCCCGGTGTGGAAGGGCGGCATGTTCCCGTTCCTGTTCATCACCATCGCCTGCGGTGCGGTCTCCGGCTTCCATGCGCTGATCGCCTCGGGGACCTCGCCGAAGCTGCTGGCCAATGAAGCGCATGCGCGCTACATCGGCTACGGCGGCATGCTGATGGAATCGTTCGTAGCGGTGATGGCGCTGGTGGCCGCCTCGATCATCGAGCCGGGCATCTACTTCGCCATGAACAGTCCGGCGGCGGTGATCGGTGCGGACGCGGTCTCGGCCGCGCACTACATCACCACCACGTGGGGCTTCACCATCACGCCGGAGCAGCTGGAAGCCACCGCAGTGGCCATCGGCGAGCCGACCATCCTGCACCGTGCCGGTGGCGCGCCGACGCTGGCGGTCGGCATCGCGATGATCCTGCACGAAGCACTGCCCAGCGCGGGCGATGCGATGATGGCGTTCTGGTACCACTTCGCCATCCTGTTCGAAGCGCTGTTCATCCTGACCGCGGTGGACGCCGGCACGCGTGCGGGCCGCTTCATGCTGCAGGATCTGCTGGGCAGCTTCATTCCCGCGCTGAAGAAGACCGAGTCGTGGGCGGCCAACATCGTCGCCACCGCCGGCTGCGTGGCCTTGTGGGGGTACCTGCTGTATTCGGGCGTGGTCGATCCGTTCGGTGGCATCCAGACGCTGTGGCCGCTGTTCGGCATCTCCAACCAGATGCTGGCGGGCATCGCCCTGATGCTCGGCACCGTGGTGCTGTTCAAGATGAAGCGTGACCGCTATGCGTGGGTCACCGCGGTCCCCGCGCTGTGGCTGCTGATCTGCACCACGTACGCGGGCCTGATCAAGATCTTCGACAGCAATCCGGCCCAGGGCTTCCTGGCGCAGGCCCACAAGTACCAGGACGCGATCGCCAGCGGCACGCTGACGGCGCCGGCCAAGACGATGGGACAGATGCAGCAGATCGTGGTCAACGCCTACGTCAACACCAGCCTGACAGTGCTGTTCCTGCTGGTGGTGTTCTCCATCCTGGCCTACTCGCTGAAGACGATCGTGGCGGCACGCCGCAATCCGCAGCGCTCGGACAAGGAAACGCCGTACGTGGCGCTGAAGCCGCACCAGATGGCGGACCTGTGATGAGTACGGCACTGGTTCCGGCAAGCCAGCACCAGGCCCACCGCCGTCTGTGGCGGCGCCTGGTGCAGACGGCGCGGCTGTGCTGCGGCATTCCCGATTACGACAACTACGTGCGGCACGTGCTGGAGAACCATCCCGAGCGCACGCCGATGGATTACAAGACGTTCTTCCGGGAGCGCCAGGAGGCGCGCTACGGGGGCCGCAACGGCGGCCGCTGCTGCTGAGTGGGAAACGACGCGGGCCGGCATTGCCGGCCCGCGTTCGATGGCACCACGGTGCGCCGGCAGCTGAGCCGGCGCGGAAGCGGGATCAGGCGCCCGCCATGGCCTTCAGGATCAAGCCGGTGACATACGCCAGGCCGGTGCCGGTAGCGTAGCCGACGGTCCCCAGCAGCACGCCCACCGGCGCCAGGCTCGGATGGAAGGCGGCGGCCACCACGGGCGCCGAGGCGGCCGCGCCGATGTTGCCCTGCGAGCCGATGGCGAAGAAGAACAGCGGCGCGCGCACCAGCTTGGCCACCGTCCACAGCACCAGTACGTGGGTGGCCATCCAGATCACGCCGAGCAGGAACAGCCACGGACGGTCCAGCAGCGAGAGCAGATCCATCTGCATGCCGATGCAGGCGATCAGGAAATACAGGAACACCGTGCCCAGCCGCGAGGCACCGGCCGATTCCAGCCGGCGTGCGCGGGTGAAACTCAACCCCAGGCCGAGCGCGGTGGACAGCAGCACCACCCACACGAACGGGCTGTCCAGACTGAACTGGCTGGCCCAGCTGACGTTGGCCTTGAACCAGCCGCTCAGCGGTGCGGCGATGGCGTGCGCCAGGCCCACGCCGCCCAGCGCCACGCCCACGATCACCATCAGGTCGGTCAGGCTGGGAATGCGCGCGTTCTGCGCCTCGTACGCGCTGATGCGTGCCTTCATCTCGTCGATGGCACGGGTGTCGGCGCCGTTGCGGGCATCGATCTGCGGGGCGCGGTTGGCCAGGAACAGCAGGATCGCCATCCACAGGCTGGCACAGGCCACATCGACCACGGCGAACTGGCCGAAGGTGGTGGCGTCGGTGCCGAAAACCTCACGCATGGCCACCATGTTGGCACCGCCACCGATCCAGCTGCCGGCCAGCGCCGCCATGCCGGCCCAGGTGTCGCCGGCCACGGTTTCGGGGTGGATCAGCTTCATCACCTGGAACGAAACGATCGCACCGAGCATGATGCCGGCCGTGCCGGCGCAGAACACCAGCAGCAGCTTCGGTCCCAGCCGGGCCACGCCCTTGAGGTCGATCGACAGGGTCAGCAGCACCAGCGCGGCGGGCAGCAGCACATCGCGCGCGATCGGGTTGTACAGCGCGGTGTTGTGGCCATCGATCAGCCCGGCGGTGTTGTAGATGGCCGGGATGAAGTAGCACAGCAGCAGGGCCGGTACCCAGGCGAAGACCTTCTTCAGCAGGGGGGTGGGGCCGCTGGCGGCCCAGAAGATCAGCGCCAGGGTGGCGGCGATCAGGCCCAACGCAACGATATCGCTGCTGATGAGCGCAGTAGCAGGTTCGGTCGGCATGCAATCCTCTGTCGATCGAAAAAACGGCGAAAAGAAAAGCGCCGCGGACCGCGACGCCGCGGGCAGGTTAACACCCGCTTCACACCCGCGCATGCGGCGCTGCCGCTTGCTGGCACGGGCCGGGCATGGCAACAATCGCCGCACCCGCCCCGTCCGGAGTCGTGCCATGCAACTGGGTTCGTTCTCGATCAGTCTTGCGGTGAAAGACCTTGGCGCCTCGCAGGCGTTCTATCAGCGGCTCGGCTTCGTCGTCACCGGTGGCCATGCAGCGGACCGCTGGCTGGTGCTGCGCAATGGCGATACGGTCGTCGGCCTGTTCCAGGACATGTTCGAAGGCAATCTGATGACCTTCAACCCCGGCTGGAACCAGCAGGCGCAGCCTCTGCCGTCGTTCACGGATGTACGGGAGCTGCAGGCGCAGCTGGAGGCGGCAGGCATCGTTCCCACCCTGCGCGCGGACACCGGCGGCACCGGCCCGGCACACCTGATGCTCACCGACCCGGATGGCAATGTGATCCTGATCGACCAGCATGTGGACGCACCGGCCGGGTGATCGGCCGGCGCGCGCTCAACGCGCGTGGAAGTCCAGCGTGGCCAGCGTGCCGCGGGGCGGCACCGCCTGCAGGTGCAGCGACCAGCCCAGGTGGTCGCACAGCCGGGCGATCAGGTCCAGGCCGATGCCCCCCTGCGCATCGCGCACGCCGCGGGCCATGCGGGCATGGATGCGGGCGATTTCCTCCGGGCTCATGCCATTGCCCGGATCACGCACGGTCAGCACCCCGTCGGCCCTGAGGTCCAGCTCGATCACGCCGCGGCCGCTGTTCTCGATCGCGTTGCGCAGCAGGTTGCCGATGGCGGCCTGCACCACGGCCAGGGGCGCTACCAGCGCGACGTGCTCGGCCTGCACCCGCACCTGCAGGTCCTTGTCACCCAGCAGATGGCGGTGGTCATCGACGATGCGCGGCAGCAGCTCGTCCACGGCGATGCGTTCGGCCCGCGCGGCCAGCCGTGCCGGGTCGCGCGCCAGTACCAGCAGCAGCTCGATCAGCTCCTCCACCCCGGCGGCGGTATCGCGCACGCGCTGCATCTGCACCCGGGCACGCTCGGGCAGTGCGGGCTGTTCCAGCGCCAGCTCGGTGGCGCCGCCGATCACCGCCAAGGGGGTGCGCAGTTCATGGCTGGCGGTGCCGATGAACATCCGTTCGCGCTCCACGAACTGCGCATTGCGCTGCAGGTAATCGTTCAACGCACCGGCAATGATGTGCAGTTCCGAACTGCCGCGCGGTTCCACCTCCACCCGCTGGCCGGCATCGCCGGGGCGCAGGCTGTCGATGTGCCGGGCCAGCCGGCTCAGCGGGCGGACCAGCCGGCGCATGCCCAGCACGGCCATCACCACGGTCACCAGGATCATCAGCAGTCCGGCCAGCAGCACCCAGCGGGTGGCGAACTGCTCCAGGTCGTGGAAATCGGTGATGTCCAGGGCCAGCGCGACCCGCCCCATGCCGGGCAGGTCGCGCACCATCACCGCCGCTTCGCCGGTACCCAGGCGGATGCCATCGTGCAGGCCCGGGTGCAGCGCACCCAGCACCGGCGGCGCATCGACATCGGCCAGCCGGTACAGGCGCAGCGTGTCCGAATCCTGCCAGCGGTAGGCGGGATCGCGCGCCTGGTGCGCGGCGATGCTGTCCAGTTCGGAGTTCAGCAACGCGCGCCATGCCGCATGCTCGGCATGCTCGTGCACGTAGTTGCCCACGCTGAACACCGCCACCGAAATCAGCGCCAGGTAGCCCAGCAGCCAGCCGAGCACATGCCGGTAGAGCGGGCGCGGCTCAGTGGCCATCGCTGTGGGCTCCGCTGCTCTCGCCCGCACCGGCGGCCAGCCGGTACCCCACGCGGGGCAGGGTCTGCACCAGCTTTTCGGCAAAGGGGCCATCCACGCTGCGGCGCAGCTCATACACGTGCGAGCGCAGCAGGTCGCCATCGGGCGGTTCATCGCCCCACAGCGCGAACTCCAGCTGCTGCCGGGTCACCGCCGCCGGGCTGGCGCGCATCAGCACCTCCAGCAGCTTGCGGCAGGCCGGGTACAGGTGCAGCACCTGCCCACCCCGCCGCGCCTCCAGCGTGGCCAGGTCCAGCACCAGGTCGGCCACCTGCAGCCGCCGGTGCGGGTTGCGCCCCTGCGCGCGCAGCAGCAGCGCTTCCAGGCGGACCTCCAGCTCCGGCAGGGCGAACGGCTTGGTCAGGTAATCATCGGCACCGGCACGGAACCCGGCGATCTTGTCCGGCAGGTCATCGCGCGCGGTGAGCATGATCACCGGCACGTCCAAGGCCTGTTCGGTGCGCAGGCGGCGCAGCACCTCCGGCCCTTCCATGCGCGGCAGCATCCAGTCCAGGATGATCGCGTCGTAGAGCTGGCTGCCGGCCAGATGCAGACCGGTCACCCCATCCGGCGCGACATCCAGCACGTGGCCGCGTGCTTCGAAGTAATCGAACAGATTGGCCACCAGCTGGCGGTTGTCCTCTATCACCAACAAGCGCATGCGCGGCATATCCACGAAGAATGGCGCCATGGTAGCGCCGCGCATGTCGGAATGCGGTCGTGCTGGCGTGCTTCCGACGCTTTTCCCACGCCGGGTTGCACACACTCCGCGCTTTGCCTGCCGAGCCTGCCGTGCCTGTTGCCCCGCCCCGCCGCTGGTGGCTGCCGCTGCTGTGGCTGCTGATGATCGTCTCCCTGGCCGCCGGCCTCGGCCTGCGCCAGCCGCAGCCGCCGGACGAGCCCCGCTTCGTGCTGGCTGCCCGCGCCATGGTGGACAGTGGGCAGTGGCTGCTGCCGCACCGCGGGCGCGAACTCTATGCGGAGAAGCCGCCGGTGTTCATGTGGCTGCAGGCAGCCGCGCACCAGGCGGTGGGCAGCTGGCAGGCGTCGTTCCTGCTGCCTTCGCTGCTGGCCGCCCTGCTCACCCTGTGGCTGGTGGCCGACCTGGCGCGTCGCCTGGGCTCGCCCCGGCATGCGCGCTACGCGCTGGCCGCGCTGTTCTGCACCCTGCAGTTCGCGCTGATGGCCAAACGCGCGCAGATCGACATGGTGCTGGTGGCCCTGACCACCGCGTCCCTGTGGGGCCTGCTGCGGCATCTGGCCGAGCGCCCCAACCTGCCCGCGCTGTGGCTGGCCGGCATCGCCGCAGGCGTGGGCACGGTGACCAAAGGCGTGGGCTTCCTGCCGCTGCTGCTGGTGCTGCCCTGGCTCGGCTGGCGGGTGTACCTGCGCCGCCGCGGTCAGCCGGTACCGGGCCCGCATCCGGCCAGCCTGCTGTGGCTGCTGCCCGCCTTCCTGCTGGGCCTGGCGGTGTGGCTGGCCCCGCTGGGCTGGGCGCTGCTGCACACCCCGGACGACGCACTGCGCGCCTACGCGCACGAGCTGCTGTTCAAGCAGACCGGCACCCGCTACGCCAACGCATGGCACCACCGGCAACCGCCCTGGTACTACCTGCAGGTGATGCTCACGCTGTGGCTGCCCGGCAGCCTGCTGCTGCCCGCGCTCGTCCGTCCGTGGTGGCACCGGCTGCGCCGCGGCGACCTGCGGCTGTGGCTGCTGCTGGGCTGGGCAGTGCTGGTGCTGGCGTTCTTCAGCGCCAGCCCGGGCAAGCGCGAGGTCTACGTGCTGCCGATGCTGCCGGCACTGGTGCTGGCCGCCGCGCCGCTGCTGCCGGCCCTGCTGCGCCGGCAGGCGGTGCGCCGCTACCTGTTCGGCTACAGCCTGCTGCTGGTACTGGCCGCCGCCGCGCTGGGCGTGGTGCTGCTGGCGGGTGCCCCCTGGGCGCAGGCCCAGCTGGCCCACCGGGCCCTGCCGGACACGCTGCTGCCGGTGCTGGCCACCGGACTGCTGGCATTCGCCGCGGCCGGGGCGCTGCTGGCCGCAGTGCAGCGCGTGCGCCGTGCGCCGCAGCTGGTCGTGGCCTGCACCGGCCTGCTGTGGGTGCTGTACGGCGCAGTGCTGATGCCCGCGCTGGACCCCTACGCCTCGGCTTCGGCGCTGATGCAGCGGGTCGGACAGCGGATCGGGCCGCACGCCGGCCTGGCCCTGGTCGCCTGGCGCGAACAGAACCTGCTGCAGGCCGACCGGCCGGTGCGCGAGTTCGGCTTCAAGCGCCCGTGGGCCGAGCAGTGGCACGAGGCGGGTCCCTGGCTGGCGCAGGCGCCCGGTCAACGCTGGGTGCTGGTGCTGGACAAGGCGATGAGCCCCTGTGTGGATCCGGCCCAGGTGGTCGACATCGGCAGTGCCAACGGCAATCGCTGGCAACTGGTGCCGGGCACCGCCTGGGACGGCGCCTGCCATGCCGAACGCGCGGGCGCGTCCGCCGACCCGGACTGAACCGCGCGCCGTCCCGCACCGCGGTTAACCTGCGGCGAACGGATGTACGACCCTTCTCCGACATGCCGGTGGCGAGCATGGCCGCGGATTCCACCACGGCCCTGCCCGCATGCCCGCGCAATCTCTTTCCCCGGCGTCCGCTGTTCTGCCTTTCCGGTCCGTTTCCCGGTTCGTGATGACCCACGCGGTGCTGCCGGTGGTGCTGGGCGGTGCGCTGTTCCTGCTGCTGATGCAGGCCGGCGGCGATGCCTGGGTGGCCGACCACCTGTTCCGGCTGGAAGGCGGCCAGTGGGCGCTGAAGGACGCCTGGTTCACCCGCACGCTGGTGCACCGGGGCGGTAAATGGCTGAGCACAGGCGCTGCGCTGCTGGCGCTCGTGGCCTGTGCATGGCACTGGCACCGCGGCAGCGCGCGCACGCTGCGCTGGACCCTGCTGTACGTGGTGGCGGCGGTGGCACTGGGCACCGGACTGGTCTCGCTGCTCAAGACACTGCTGCCGATGGACTGCCCGTGGGATCTGTTGCGGTATGGCGGGCACACCCCGTACATCGGCCTGTTCACCCCGCGCCCGGCCGACCTGCCGGTGCGCGCCTGTTTCCCGGCCGGCCATGCCAGCGCCGGCTACGCGTGGGTGTGCCTGTACTTCGCTGCCCTGCTCTGGCGGCCGGCATGGCGCTGGGCGGGGCTGTGGATCGGCCTGGGCGCCGGGCTGGTGTTCGGCATCGGCCAGCAGGTGCGCGGTGCCCATTTCCTTTCGCATGATGTGGCCACCGCGCTGCTGTGCTGGCTGCTGTCGCTGGGCCTGTTCCTGCTGGCGCGCCGGCGCCTGGCGCGGCCCGCGCCGGAAGCTCCGGTCAACGGGGAGGCAGCAGCATGAGCACGTCGATGCCACATGCGGTACGTCTACCGGTGCTGGCCAGCGTGCGCGCATGGCGCCCGGAGCTGTCCACCGAACGGCTGGTGGTGCTGGCCTGCGCCTGGTTCGCGCTGGCCGGCAACGGGTCGTTCTGGCACAGCGCCATGGCCAGCCACCCCGGCAGCCTGCGTTACGCCCTGTCCCTGCTGCTGGTGCTGATGGGTGCCCACGGGGTGCTGCTGGGCGTGCTGGTGTGGCGCTGGAACGCCAAGGCGGTGGTCGGGCTGCTGCTGCTCGTCACCGCGTTGGCCTCGCATTACATGAGCCGCTACCACATCTATCTGGATGCGGACATGCTGCGCAACGTGCTGGCCACCGACCGCAAGGAAAGCGGCGAGCTGCTCACCGCGTCGCTGGTGTGGCCGCTGCTCACGCTGGCGGCGCTGCCGATGCTGCTGCTGTGGCGGGTGCGGGTGCGCCGGCGCCGCTGGACGCACAGCCTGCTGTGGCGTGCCGGCTTCCTGCTGCTGTCGGCCGCCACCGCGCTGGGCGGTGCCCTGCTGTCCTTCCAGGATGTATCGGCGCTGATGCGCAACCAGCGCGAGGTACGCTATCTGGCGACGCCCGCCAACGTGCTGCTGGGCCTGCCGCGTGCGCTGCGCGGCGACAATCCGGTGCAGCACGCGCCGAAGCTGCCGATCGGCACCGACGCCAAGGCCACCCCGCGGGCGGCGGGCAGCCGTCCCCGGCTGCTGGTCATCGTGATGGGCGAGACGGTGCGCGCGCAGAACTGGGGGCTCAATGGCGGGCGCAACACCACCCCCGAGCTGGCCCAGGCCGGGGTGATCAACTTCCCGGACATGCATTCGTGCGGCACCAGCACCGAAGTGTCGCTGCCGTGCCTGTTCTCTCCGTGGGGCCGGCACGCGTACGACGAGAAGACGATCCGGGCCCACCAGTCGCTGCTGCACGTGCTGGACCACGCCGGCATCACCCCGCTGTGGCGCGACAACCAGTCCGGCTGCAAAGGCGTGTGCGAGGGGCTGCAGACGCAGTCGCTGGCCGATGCCCGTACCCCCGGGCTGTGCGCCGACGGACGCTGCATGGACGAGATCCTGCTGCAGGATCTGGCTGACCAGGTCCGCACCCGTCCGGGTGACCGGGTGGTGGTGCTGCATCAGCTGGGGAACCACGGCCCGGCCTATTTCGAACGCTATCCGGCGGCGTTCCGCCGCTTCCAGCCCACCTGCGACACCCGTGACATCGGCAACTGCACGCAGGCGCAGATCGTCAACAGCTACGACAATGCGGTGCTGTACACCGACCACTTCCTGGCCCGCACCATCGGCACGCTGCAGGGCATGAAGGACTACGACACCGCGATGATCTACCTGTCCGACCACGGCGAATCGCTGGGCGAAAAGGGGTTGTATCTGCACGGCGTACCGTATGCGATCGCACCCGCCGAACAGACCCGTGTGCCGATGACGATGTGGTTTTCGCCGGCGTTCGCCAGCAGCCGCGGGCTGGACCTGCACTGCGTGCGGCGGCGCGCGGCCGCCTACACCGACCACGACAACCTGTTCCCTTCGGTGCTGGGGCTGATGCAGGTGCATACCGCGCTGTACGCGCCTGAGCGCGACCTGTTCGCCGGCTGCACAGGGTAGACGGCCGGCGGGGGACGACCTTCGCCACTTGCGGTCGGCTGCGGCCGCCACTAGCCTTCGGCGGTCGCTCACCCATCAAGGACACCCCGTGAAGCACCGTCATCTCCTGCTGGCCTCGGCACTCGCCGCGGCCACGCTGTCGCTGGTCGCCTGCAAGAAGGAACCCTCGCCGGGCACCACCGGTACCGACGCTGCGGCGCCGGCCGGCGAAACCGCGGACCAGTTCGTGGCCCGCATCAACGCCGAGTACAAGGCCGCCTATCCGGAGATGACCTCGGCGCAGTGGCTGTCCTCGACCTACATCGGTTTCGATTCGCAGCTGGTGGCCGCCAAGGCCAACGAGCGCTCGCTGGCCCAGCTCAACCGCTGGATCGAACAGGCCGCCCGGTTTGAAGGCCAGCCGATGAGCGAGGACAGCAGGCGCGCACTGCACCTGCTCAAGCTGATGTCGTCCATGCCGGCGCCGCAGGATCCGGCCAAGCTGGCCCAGCTGACCCAGATCGCCACCCGCATGGAAGGCAGCTACGGGGCCGGCACCTACTGCACCGATCCCGGCAACCCGGCCACCTGCCGCCAGCTGGGCGATCTGGAGCAGGTGCTGGCGCGCAGCCGTGACTACGATGCGCAGCTGGACGCCTGGCAGGGCTGGCACGGCACCACCAAGGGCATGCGCGCCGATTACCAGCAGTTCGTCAGCCTGGTGAACGAAGGGGCCAAGGGCCTGGGCTTTGCCGATGCCGGGCAGATGTGGCGCAGCGGCTATGACATGCCGGCCGAACAGATCGGTCCGGAAACCGACCGGCTGTGGGAGCAGGTCAAGCCGATGTACGAGCAGCTGCACTGCTACGCGCGCGGCAAGCTGGACGCGACCTACGGCAAGGACAAGGCCGAAGTGGGCAACGGCCTGATTGCCGCCCACCTGCTGGGCAACATGTGGCAGCAGGACTGGTCCAACCTGTGGGACCAGCTCGAACCGTATCCGGGGGTGGGCAGCCTGGACATCACCGCGGCGCTGGAAAAGCAGTACCAGGGCAACCTGAGCGGTGCGCTGGCCAAGGCCGGCAGCGGCGCCAACGTGGAGACCCTGTTCAAGGCGCAGCGTGAGGCCGAGCTGCGCACTGCACGGCAGATGACCGAGCGCGCGCAGGACTTCTACGTATCGCTGGGCATGCCGGAGCTGCCGAAGTCGTACTGGGAGAAGACCCAGTTCATCAAGCCGCTGGACCGCGACGTGGTCTGCCATGCCAGCGCGTGGGACATGAACATGGAAGGCGATGTGCGCACCAAGATGTGCATCAAGCCGAACGAAGAGAACTTCACCACCATCTACCACGAGCTGGGCCACATCTACTACGACCTGGCCTACAACCCGCTGCCGCCGCTGTTCCAGGGCGGTGCCAACGATGGCTTCCATGAAGCGATCGGTGACACCATCGTGCTGGCGATGACCCCGAAATACCTCAGCTCGATCGGGCTGGTGGACACCCCCAGCGAAAGCCGCGAGGCGGTGATCAACAACCAGATGCGCATGGCCCTGTCCGGTGTGTCCTTCCTGCCGTTCGGGCTGATGATCGACCGCTGGCGCTGGGGCGTGTTCGATGGCTCGATCACCCCGGAGAACTACAACAAGGCGTGGTGGGACCTCAAGGCGCGCTACCAGGGCGTGGCACCGCCGACCGCGCGCGGTGAGGAGTTCTTCGACCCGGGCGCGAAGTACCACGTGCCGGGCAACACGCCGTACACCCGTTACTTCCTGGCGCGCATCCTGCAGTTCCAGTTCTACAAGGGCCTGTGCGACGCCTCCGGCTACACCGGGCCGCTGCACGAGTGCAGCTTCTACGGCAACAAGGAAGCCGGCCAGAAGTTCTGGGCGATGCTGAGCAAGGGCGCAAGCCAGCCGTGGCAGGCCACGTTGAAGGAGCTGACCGGCACCGACAAGCTCGATGCCGGCCCGATGATCGAGTACTTCACCCCGGTCAACGAATGGCTCAAGCAGCAGAACCAGGGCCAGATGTGCGGCTGGCAGGCCACCGCCGCGAAATAAGGCAGCGCCGGGCCCTGCCCGGCCGATTGTAGCGCCGAGCCATGCTCGGCTGACCGTAGCGCCGGGCCATGCCCGGCGGGTTGCCCGGCCGGATCTCCCGGCCGGGCATGCCTCAGCTGTTCTTCCTGGCCGCCATCGCCGCGGCCAGTTCGGCCTTGAATTCCTCGAAGGTCTGGCCCTTTTCCCGGGCCTCGGCATGCGCCGCGTCGCGCAGCGCGTCGGAATACACCAGCCGCACCGGCGTGCCATTGCGCTCGTGCAGCTCCCCCGCCTGCATGATCATCGCCAGCACGTGCGCCGCGCTGGGACTCTCACCGGCGATGCGGCCATCCATGCCCAGCACCCACTGGCCATCACGGCGCACCACCCCGGCCAGCAACGCGCGGTTCGGATCGCGCAGTTCCGCATGCGGCTCCACCGGCGAAGCCGCGGCATGGGCCTTGGCCTTGTTGGCGGCAGTCTGTTCGTTGCGACGGCGCAGGTCGCGGCGCAGTTTGGAGGTGGTGGACATCGGCGGCAGCAGGCTCGGGGGGCCGGCAAGGATACCCCAGCGCCCGCGCGCCCGGGTTCACGGGCGGCGGCGCGCAGCGCGGTTCAGCCCACCGCCGGGACCGGCCGCGAGCGCTCGCGGCGGTGTTCCCAGAACCAGAACAGGAAGCCGGCGGCAAAGAACGCCGCCTGCCCCAGCGCCAGGTGCAGCGGGCTGTCATTGAGCAGCGGCGAGACCACGCCGGCCACCACGGTGCTGGCCATCAGCTGCAGGAAGGCCTGCATGGAAGACGCCAGACCGCGCTGCTGCGGGTACATGTCCAGCACCGACAGCGCCAGGATCGGGAAGATCAGGGCCATGCCCAGCCCGCCCACGAAAATCGGCAGGACCGCCCACGGCAGCGCGATCTGCGCCACCGTGGCCACATAGCCCACGTTGAGCAGCACCGACACCGCGCAGCACACGAACCCGATGCTCACCTGGCGCAGCGGCGTGGTGCGGCCGGCCATCCGTCCGGACAGGTAGGAGCCGGTGGTCATGCCGCCGATGGTGGGAATGAACAGCCAGGCAAATCCGCCCTCGCCCAGCTCCAGGTGCTGCATCACGAATGCAGGCGCCGAGGAGATGTACAGGAAGATGCCACCGAAGGTCACGCTGCCGGCCAGTGCCAGGCGCAGGAAACGCGGATTGCCGCCGATGCGCAGGTAATCGCGCAGCAGCCGCCTGGGTGACAGCGGTACGCGCGCGTCCACCGGGTGGGTTTCCGGCAGATAGCGCGCGGTGGCCACCAGCAGCACCAGCGCGAACACCACCAGGAACCAGAAGATCAGCGGCCAGCCGGCGCCGCTGAGCAGGATCCAGCCGCCGATGATCGGCGCGATCGCCGGGGCGATGCCGAAGATCATCGAGACCTGGCTCATCAGCCGCTGCGCGTCGTGCCCGTGGTACAGATCGCGGATCACCGCGCGGCCGACGATCATGCCGACACCGGCCGACAGCCCCTGCAGCGCGCGGAACGCCAGCAGCGTGGGCAGGTCGGTGGACAGCGCGCAGCCCACCGAGGCGCCGACGAAGACCACCAGACCCCCCAGGATCACCCGCTTGCGGCCCCACGCATCGGACAGCGGCCCGTGCGCCAGGCTCATCAGCCCGTAGAACAGCAGGTACACGCTCACCGTCTGCTGCACGGCCACCTCGTCCACCGCCAGCCGCTGGGCCAGCTGCGGGAAGGCCGGGAAGATGGTGTCGATCGAGAACGGACCGAACATGGCCAGGCCGGCAAGCAGCAGGGCCAGGCGTCGGGTGGAGGGCGAGGCGGCGGTCATGGGGGCGTCCGGCGGAGTCGCGGCATGCGCCGCGGGCGCCCGCCCCGGCCCGGCAAGCGGAACGTGGCAGCGCAGGATGAACAAGGGAGTGACGCCATGATAGGCGCAGTGGCCCGGCAATTCCATTCGTTTGTGCCGCAAACCGTCTGGAGACTGGCCCCGCGTTCAGGCGCGGCAATCGCCTCGGGGCCGCCCGCAGCGCACCGGCCGGGGCTATAATCGCCGGGCAACATGGTGGGAGAAGCAGGACACCGCTGCCGAAGGCGCAACGCCCGTAATCGCTCAGGCCCAGCACCACCCGCAACACAACTCTGGAGAGACCGGTTCGATCCGGCGCCGAAGGGGCACGAGGCTGCGGTTGTCCGCGCTTCCAAACTCTCAGGCAAAAGGACAGAGGGGCGCCCCACAGACCGCCGACCGGCGGCTTGTGCCCGTGCGTGTGCCCTTCCCTGACGGATCCTTCGCCATGTCCCAGAACACCCCTTCCCTGCGTGAGCTCGAGCACGCGTCCGCCTTCGTCGAGCGCCATATCGGTCCCAACGATGGCGAGATCGCACAGATGCTCGGCGTCATCGGGCACGCCTCGCTGGATGCCATGACCGACGCCATCGTGCCGGCGCGGATCAAGTCGCCCGCACCGCTGGCACTGCCCGGTTCGCTGACCGAAGTGCAGGCGCTGGCGAAGATCCGCGCGATCGCCGACAAGAACACCGTGCTGCGCAGCTTCATCGGCCAGGGGTACTACGGCACCCACACGCCGAACGTGATCCTGCGCAACATCCTGGAGAACCCGGCCTGGTACACCGCCTACACCCCGTACCAGGCGGAAATCTCCCAGGGCCGCATGGAAGCGCTGATCAACTTCCAGACCCTGTGCACCGACCTGACCGGCATGGAAATCGCCAACGCCTCGCTGCTGGACGAGGCCACGGCGGCCGCCGAGGCGATGACCCTGGCCAAGCGCTCGGCCAAATCGAAGTCCGACACCTTCTTCGTGCACGACGCGGTGCATCCGCAGACGCTGGAACTGCTGCGTACCCGCGCCGAGCCGCTGGGCATCGTGCTGCGTGTTGGTACCCCGGCCGAAGCGCTGGAGGCCGAGGCCTTCGGCGTGCTGCTGCAGTACCCGGACACCTTCGGCCAGGTGGCCGACCACCGCGCGCTGGCCGAGGCGGTGCACGCCCGCGGCGGCGTGGTGGCCGTGGCCACCGACCTGCTGGCGCTGACGCTGCTGGCGGCCCCGGGCGAATGGGGCGCGGACATCGTGGTCGGCAACAGCCAGCGCTTCGGCGTGCCGTTCGGTTTCGGCGGCCCGCACGCCGCGTTCATGGCCTGCCGCGATGCCTACAAGCGCTCGATGCCGGGCCGGCTGATCGGCGTGTCCATCGACGCGCAGGGCAACCCGGCCTACCGCCTCACCCTGCAGACGCGCGAACAGCACATCCGCCGTGAGAAGGCCACCTCCAACATCTGCACCGCGCAGGTGCTGCTGGCGGTGATGGCCTCCATGTATGCCGTGTACCACGGTCCGGAAGGCCTGACCCGCATCGCCCGCCGTACCCATCGCCTGGCCGTGCTGCTGGCCACCGCGCTGCGCCAGGCCGGCGTGCAGGTCGGCGACGGTTTCTTCGATACGCTGCACATCACCGGCGTGCATGCCGATGAGATCCACGCCAAGGCGCGCGCGGCCGGCTACAACCTGCGCGCGATCGACAGCGACTCGGTGGGCATCAGCCTGGACGAAACCGCGACCCGTGCCGACATCGTGGCCCTGGCCGGCGTGTTCGGCGCCACGCTGGACGTGGACGCCCTGGACGCCACCACGGCCGATGCCCTGCCGGCCGGTCTGCTGCGCCAGTCGGCGTTCCTGACCCACCCGGTGTTCAACACGCACCACAGCGAGCACGAGCTGCTGCGCTACCTGCGTTCGCTGGCCGACAAGGACCTGGCGATGGACCGCACGATGATCCCGCTGGGCTCGTGCACCATGAAGCTCAATGCCACCGCCGAGATGATTCCGGTCACCTGGCCGGAGTTCTCGCAGATCCATCCGCTGGTGCCAGCCGACCAGGCGCTGGGCTACAAGGAGCTGATCGAATCGCTGGAGGCGATGCTGGTGGAATGCACCGGCTACGACGCCGTCAGCCTGCAGCCGAACTCCGGTGCCCAGGGCGAATACGCCGGCCTGCTGGCCATCCGCGCCTACCACCGCTCGCGCGGTGATGACCACCGCGACATCTGCCTGATTCCCGATTCCGCCCACGGCACCAACCCGGCCTCGGCGCAGATGTGCGGCATGAAGGTGGTGGTGACCAAGACCGACGCCAACGGCAATGTCGATGTGGAGGACATCCGCCGCAATGCCGAGAAGTACAGCGACCGCCTGGCCGCGATCATGATGACCTACCCGTCCACGCACGGCGTGTTCGAGGAGGAAGTGGCCGAGATCTGCGAGATCATCCACCAGCATGGGGGCCAGGTGTACACCGACGGCGCGAACATGAACGCGCTGGTGGGTGTGGCCAAGCCGGGCAAGTGGGGCTCGGACGTGTCCCACCTGAACCTGCACAAGACCTTCTGCATTCCGCACGGCGGCGGCGGTCCCGGCGTGGGCCCGTGCGCGGTGAAGGAGCATCTGGCGCCGTTCCTGCCGGGCAAGCTGGGTGAGAGCAGCCCGGTGGGCATGGTCAGTGCGGCCAGCTTCGGCAGCGCTTCGATCCTGCCGATCAGCTGGATGTACATCGCCATGATGGGCAGCGATGGCCTGCGCCGCGCGACCCAGGTCGCCCAGCTCAACGCCAATTACATCGCCAAGCGCCTGGCGCCGCATTTCAGGACGCTGTACACCGGCCGCAACGGCCTGGTGGCGCACGAGTGCATCCTGGACGTGCGTCCGCTGGAGAAGACCAGTGGCATCGGGGCCGAAGACGTGGCCAAGCGCCTGATCGACTTCGGCTTCCATGCGCCGACGCTGAGCTTCCCGGTGGCTGGCACGCTGATGGTGGAGCCGACGGAAAGCGAATCGCTGCATGAGCTGGACCGCTTCATCGACGCGATGATCCAGATCCGCGAGGAAATCCGCGCGATCGAAGATGGCCGCCTGGACCGCGAGGACAACCCGCTGAAGAACGCGCCGCACACCGCGACCGCGGTGACGGCCAGCGAGTGGACCCACGCCTATCCGCGCGAGCTGGCGGCGTTCCCGCTGCCCAGCCTGAAGCTGCAGAAGTACTGGCCGCCGGTGGCCCGCGTGGACAATGTGTACGGCGACAAGAACGTGATGTGCGCCTGCATTCCGGTGGATGCCTACAAGGACGATGAAGTAGAGGCGTAAGCCTTCGCTGCAACGGTAGTGCGCCGTACATGCGCCGCGGTTCCGCTTGGGACCGCGGCGTTTTTTTTGCACGCGGCAGTATGGTCGGCACACGGCTGCGGCTGGTGCGTCGGAGGTCCCGCGAACGGCGCAGCCCCTCGTGGCAGACCCAGGTAGTGCCGACCCATGGTCGGCACCTGAAGGCCACCGGTGCGTCGGAGGTCCCGCGAACGGCGCAGCCCCTCGTGGCTGTCTGTAGAGCGTGTTCCTGTGGTTGGGCCGGATGGCAGGGCCATGCGGGGGACGGCAAAAACTGCATCCTGCGTGCCTCGGCGAGCACCCTCCATGGTGCTCGACGCCCCCGCACGACCCTGCCACCCGGCCCCCGACAGATTCCGTACGCGCCAGCCACGTAAAAGAAAAAGAAGATCAAAAGCGGTAGTGCCGACCCATGGTCGGTACCCGGCGGCGGCCGGTACGTCGGAGGTCCCGCGAACGGCACAGCCCCTCGTGGCTGGCTGTAGAGCGCGTTCCTGTGGTTTGGCCGGGCGGCAGGGTCCTGCGGGGGACGGCAACACCTGCTCCTGCGTGCCTCGGCGAGCACCCTCCATGGTGCTCGACGCTCCCGCAC